>VYLN01000005.1_pt1 | contig 81366 bp, 61 predicted proteins | sample 5109471 | NCBI WGS metagenome assembly VYLN01 (sample SAMN12291806, study PRJNA351875) | freshwater metagenome | isolation source: freshwater lake | place: USA: Michigan, Lee Lake | collected 2013-08-06 | reverse complement strand
CAGACGGTTGTCTTCAGCGTCAGCAACGAACAGACCGTGCGCAATCCTGAGAATGCCAAGAACATGCTGGGCATCGCAGGCAGTCGCAACTATCCCAATCAAGACGCCGCTTGCGTTGGTGGTATTGGTCCCACAAGTGACGGTCGCCGCAAGCCCGACTTGCAAACGCCCGGCTGCGGCATCACGAGCGCGGCACTTCCTACCGAAGAAGACGCTTGCGGCGTTGTGACCTTCCCCAACGGTGCGAGCTTCGCAGCCCCCAGCGCAAGCGGCAGTGCGGCATTAGTCAGGCAGTACTTCACCGAAGGTTTCTATCCAAGCGGTGCTGCGGTTGCGAGCAATGGATTCATTCCCAGCGGCGCACTGGTGCGCGCAACCTTGCTCAACGGCGCGGCCGACATGACCTCCGTGCAAGGCTGGCCCAACATGACCGAAGGTTGGGGCCGCATTCTGATCGATAATGCTTTGTGGTTCAGTGGCGTGACGCCGGCCGAGAGCCGCCGACTCGTGCTGCGTGATATTCGCAACAGCGACCCGCGCGCACTCGAGAACTTCGAGGGTTTGACGTACTCGATCGACGTGACATCAAGCTCGCAGCCGCTGAAATTCACGCTGACATGGACCGATCAACCCGCGGAATTGTTCTCGTCGCTGGCGATGGTGAACAACCTTGATCTCGTCGTGACAAGTCCCGCAGGCGTGACGTACCTGGGCAACAACTTCAACCTTCGCTTTTCTGTGCCTGGTGGCGTCGCCGATGATCGCAATCTCGTCGAACAAATCAACGTCCCTTCGCCCGTCATGGGGCGCTGGCTGGTCTCGGTCGTCGGTACCAACGTGCCCATGGGCCCGCAAGGTTTCGCACTCGTCACCAGCGGCTCGGTGCTCGATGTGCCTTGCAACGACGTTGACTTCAACAACGACATGGTCTGGCCCAGCGAGCAGGACGTGATCGACTTCTTCAACGTCCTCGCAGGCGGCCCATGCAGCACTGGTAACTGCGACGGCATCGACTTCAATAACGACAGCGTCTTCCCCAGTGACGAAGACGTTCTGCGTTTCCTCGCTGTTTACGGCGGCGAAGGTTGCTGAGCAACGCTCGCGATGCGTAAGTTTGTCATGATTCTGGTATTGTTATCGAGAGCGAATAATCACGCGCAATAGCGAAGCCCCGCCAGAATTGTTGCATTTCTCGCATACGTTTGCCCAATGCCCCCGATTCTCGTCGCTCGCGAACTTTCCAAATCCTTCGGCACCCGTCAACTCTTCGCGTCCGTCGCGCTGAGCCTCGAAACGCGCGAACGCCTCGCGCTCATCGGCCCAAACGGCAGCGGCAAGAGCACGCTGCTCAAACTGCTCGCCAGCATGGAACACGCCGACAAAGGTGCCGTGACGTTCACGCGCGGCACGCGTATCGCGTACGTCGCACAAAAAGACGAATTCCCCGAAGACTCGACAGTTCTTTCCGCAGTTATCGCGGGTCTGCATTCAACCGTGCATGACGAGCACGAAGCTGAACTCGCCGCCACGATGACGCTTGACCGACTCGGCATCGAGTATCACGATCAGAAAACAGCGACGCTCTCGGGCGGCCAACGCAAGCGCCTCGCAATCGCGCGCGAGCTCGCGAAAGAACCCGACGCCATTCTCCTCGACGAACCCACAAACCACCTCGATGTCGAAGGCATCGACTGGCTTGAAGATCTGCTGCGAACCACGCAAGTCGCCAGCATCATCGTCACCCACGATCGCGACTTCCTCGAAAACGTCGCCACACGCATCGTTGAACTCAGCCGGGCGTATCCGCAAGGCACATTCAGCGTCGCTGGCAATTACAGCGAGTTTCTCCGCCGAAAAAAGGAATTTCTCGACGGCCAAGCCGCACAGGAACAAAGCCTCGCCAACCAAGTGCGCGAAGATCTGCGCTGGCTGGGTCGCGGTGCCAAAGCTCGCCGCACCAAGAGCAAGAGCCGCATCGAAGCCAGCTTCGAGCGCATGGACGAACTCGCCGAGCTGCGCGCACGCAACGCTCCCCAGCAAGCTGCGGCGATTCAGTTTGGTGCGACAGGCCGGCAAACACAGAAGCTGCTCCAAGCCCGCGCACTCACCAAAGACCTCGCAGGCAAGCGGCTGTTTACTGATCTTGACATCGTGCTTGGTCCCAAGAGCGTGCTGGGTCTGCTTGGTCCCAACGGCAGCGGCAAAACCACGCTCATTCGCGTGCTGATGAAGCAACTTGAACCCGACGCACCAACCGAAGAAGCCATTGAAGCAGCCAAGGACGCGAACCTGCCCCCCAGCGCGCCGCCAGTTGGCACGGTGCAGCACGCCGACAAACTGCGTGTAGTGCTGTTCAGTCAGCATCGCACCGAGTTCGATCCCGGCATGACGCTGCGCGACGCGATGAGCCCCCACAGCGACGCCGTGATCTACAACGATCGCACAATTCACATCAACTCGTGGGCCAAACGCTTTCTATTCACGCCCGAGCAGCTCAAGCAGCCCATGCGTGCCCTTTCAGGCGGCGAGCAAGCCCGCGTACATATCGCAAGGCTCATGCTCGAGCCCGCCGATTTGCTGATTCTCGACGAACCAACCAACGACCTTGATATTCCATCGCTCGAAGTGCTGGAAGAAAGCCTCGAAGAGTTTCCCGGCGCTGTGGTCCTCGTCACGCACGATCGCGCCATGCTCGCGCGATTGTCCACCACCATCATCGCCCTCGACGGCAAAGGCGGCGCGCGTCCCTTCGCCGACTACGCCCAGTGGGAGCGATATCACGAGTTGGAAGTCGAAGAAGAAGAGGTTCTGCGCAAACAAGGCGGCAAGCCCGCTGATCGCCCCGCACCAACCGCATCACCAACCGCCGCGCCCGTTGCGGCACCCGCCGCGCCTGCAAAGAAAGGCAAACTCAGCTACAAAGAGCAACAGGAACTCGCCACTATCGAACGCACGATTGAAGAAACCGAAAAGCTCGCGCGATCACTCGATGCACAAATGGCCGATCCGAAAGTCATGGCCGACGCGAAGCAGTTTCAATCCATCTGCACGCAAGCCGGCGACGCCCACGCCAAAGTCGCCGCTCTCTACGAACGCTGGCACCAGCTCGAAGCCAAACTCGGCTGATGCTGCCCGCGAATAAACCTACCATTACGCATGAGCATCGCTCGATCCTTTCCCGTCGTCATGATCCCGCAGCCCGAAGGTGGTTACTTCGTGCAATGCCCAACCTTGCCGGGATGCTTCAGTCAAGGCGAAACTGTCGAGGAATGCCTCACGAACATTCGCGAGGCAATTGAGCTGACCATCGAAGACTTGCAGGCCAACGGTCAGCCCATACCCGTTGCGACCGGACCTGCCATCGTCACTGAAATCACGTTCGCCGCATGAGCGCGCTGCCAGTCATCTCAGGACGCGAGACCATCGCGGCTCTTGCGCGTCTGGGATATCTCGTCGTACGTCAAAAGGGAAGTCACGTTCGACGTCGTCATCCCACTGACACCTCTCGACCACCACTCACCGTACCAGATCACAAAGAGCTGAAATCCGGCACACTGCGAGCGATCATTCGCGATGCTGGCCTCACAGTTGACCAGTTCAACGCTCTTCTCTGAAAGTGCAAATGTCATACGACACCTACACCAGCCCCCTCGCCTCTCGCAACGCCAGCAAGCAGATGCTTGAACTCTGGTCGCCGCGCCACAAGTTCAACACGTGGCGGCGAATCTGGCTGGCAGTTGCCGAGGCGCAGCACGAGCTGGGCCTTCCCGTGACCAAGGAGCAAGTCGAAGAACTCCGTGCCGTCGTCACGCGCCCGGGCGGCATCACCGATGACGAAATGAAAGCCGCCGAGAAGTACGAACGCGAGCTGCGGCATGATGTGATGGCCCACGTCCACGCGCTGGGCGACTCGTGCCCGAAGGCGAAGGGGATCATTCATCTGGGGATGACGAGTCAGGATGTGGTGTGCAATGCGGACATCATAATCATGGCTGATGCGGCGCAGCTGCTGCAGTTAAAGCTCAAGCGCGCCGTTCTGAGTTTGGGCGTGCGGGCCGTCGCTACCAGTTCTATTGCAACCCTCGGCTTCACACACTATCAAGCAGCGCAGCCAGTCACTGTCGGACGCCGTATGGCACAATGGTCGTATGAGCTTTCCCTGTGCGACGATCGACTATTCGCAACCTGCTTCGGATTGCTACTCAAAGGAATCCGAGGTGCTACTGGCACACAAGCAGCAATGGAATCACTCTTTGCTGGTGAGGTTTCCCCACAGGTCATTCGTCGCATCATGGACCGCCGAAATGTGACTGCCTCGACGTTGCCAAGTCTTGTCGACGAATTCGAGACGCTTGTCGTCGAACAATTGGCGTGGATGGACGACAAGCCATCACCGACGCATGCGCTCGCCACGCAGAATTACCCCCGCGTCATCGACACCTTCATCCTCGCCGACCTCGCCTCCTGCGCCGCCGTCCTCCACAAAATCGCCACCGACATCCGCCTGCTCAGCAACCGCAAAGAACTCGACGAACCCTTCGAATCCAAGCAAATCGGCAGCAGCGCCATGCCCTACAAGCGCAACCCCATGCGCTGCGAACGCATCTGCGGCCTCACGCGTTTCGTCATGAATCTCGTCGGCAACGCGTACGACACCGCCGCCACGCAGTGGCTCGAGCGCACGCTCGATGACAGCAGCAACCGCCGCCTCTCACTGCCCGAGGCCTTCCTCGCCCTCGACGGTGCGCTCGACCTCATGCACAACGTCGCCAGCGGCCTCATCGTGCACGAAGCCATGGTTCGCAAGAACCTCATGGCCGAACTGCCCTTCATGGCCACCGAAAACATCCTCATGGCCTGCGTCAAACTCGGCGGCGACCGCCAGCACTACCACGAACTCATCCGCCAACACGCCCAAGCCGCCGGCATGCGAGTGAAACAAGAAGGCCTCGACAACGACCTGCTCGAACGCCTGCAAGCCGACAAGCACTTCTGGAGCACCACCCGCGGCGGCCCTCTCCGCGAAGAACTCGACTGGGCCGGCGTGATGGACCCGATGAAGTACATAGGCCGCAGCGTTGAGCAAACGCAACGGTTCGTCAAAGAAGTCGTTGACCCGCTGCGTGAGCAATACAAGGACCAATTGGCGAAGTTGGAAGACAACGCACCGCGTGTGTGAGAGGGGAGAACAGAGAACAGAGAGCGGAGAACAGAAAAGTCACAGCAACCGCAGTCCCGTTCCCCGTTCTCCGTTCCCCGTTCCCCGCCCCCCTCACCCCGCCACCGCCTGCATCCCCCCGCCGCGCCCGCGCCACGTGCGTTTGCCCGTCAAATGCAGCAGCAAACTGTGCCACTGAATCAGCGTCATCATCACCACACCCACGGGGTGCAGCAACGCGCCGATGATGCTCGTGCGTAGCCGCTCCGCAAGTATCAGCCGCTGCGTCATGCCGGCAGCAATCGCAACACCCGCAAGCAGCGCAACCGTCGGCGTCACGCGAAACGAGAACATTAATGGCCACACCACAAACGGCAGCACATGCGCGACCACATGCACGACCGTCACAAACACCAGCAGCCCCACGCTCCCAAGCCCCTCATACGCGTTCTTCGCAAACCCGCGCCACGTGCTGCCCAAATCGCGATACATCCGGCAACTCACAACATCCGTGCCGTCAAACAAATCCGTCGCAAACCCCGCCCGCCGAACGCATCGCGGCATCTTCACGCCGTCATGCATGCTGTTCTTGAATGCTTCGTGCCCGCCACTCGCAAAGTACGCATCTTTGCGAGCCATCAAGAACTGCCCGCAGCCCGCACTCGCCGACGCATCCAGCGAATTGCGCATGCGCACAAACGGCAAGTAGCTAAACAAGATAAAGAAAATCATCGGTACCGCAAGGCTCTCCGAAAGCGAGCCCGTTTCCTGCCGCGGAAAGGTTGACACCAAACCAATCTGCGTTCCGCCGGTTCCTGCCGCGCCGTTCTCCGTCACGCCCACACCCGCCTTCGCTGCCAGCAGCGCACTCCGCACCGCCGCCGGCTCAAAGCGCACATCCGCATCAGTAAACAACAACCACGTGCCGCGCGCATCATTCGCCATGCGCCAACACGCATGCTGCTTGCCATTCCAACCCGCCGGCAACGTGTGCGTGGGCACAATGCGAACACGCGAATCTTCGCTCGCGAGCCTCGCGAGAATGGTCGGCGTGTGATCCGTCGATTGGTCGTCGTACACCAGCACTTCAACGTTGCGATGCGTGCTCGCCAGCACGCCACGCACGCACGCCTCAATATTCGCTTCCTCGTTGCGTGCCGGAATGCACACCGAAACCAAATCGCCAATCGCGCGACCATCGTCAACCGGCTTCTTGAACAGCGCAAGATTCCACAGCGTCATGACCAGCGCAAACACCGCAAAAAACGCACCCGTGCCGACGGCAATCAGCAAAACCAAACTCCAGTTGATCGCGTCCAAGGGCATCCCCAATAGTTCGCCACCCGTGGAACCTCGGATGCTGGCTCTTACCGCGTTCGGTCGCTCAGCGCAATTTGCTTGCCGCGCAGCTTGAGCCACCAATCCATCACCGGATGCACCGACCCGTCCCGGCCGCCCTCGCCTGCCGATAACGGCTCAAACCCGCTCGCATCCCGCGCCCGCACAAGTGCCGCCAACGCATCACCGTTTGACTGCATCGCCGCCGTCAACCCCGCATGCCAGTGAGCCGTGCTCGGCGTTGCTGGCGTAGGCACGTCCGCAAGTCGCGTAAAAACCTCGGGCTTCTGATCAACCCAAAACGCATACTCAATCGCAAGACTCACGCATCGCACGCCAGGCGCGCGAGCAGCAATCGCCGCCGTGCCAGGTCGCAACGCAATCGCATCGCGCACATCCATAAATCGCCCCTGCGGCGTGATCCACAACGTCGCCATCGGCTCGCGCGCAAAGCAATCAAGCACATACCGCGTCATCGCCGGCAGACTTTTCGCGTCATCAGGATCAATGCCGAAGATGCCGAGCTTGCGCAGCATGCCAAACTTCGCAAGCTCGCGCGCGTCCATCGGCGCACAACCCGTGCGCTGCGGACAAAGCTCGCGACCGACCATCAGCGCAACAAGCGGATCCCACCAACTGCTGTGATTCATCACCACAATCACCGGCCCGCGATGCTCGGCAAGACCCGCCAGCGAATCGCGCGTCCCCTTCGCGATTCGCAACGCATGAAACGACTTGCGAAACATCCGCCGCACATACCACGCAAAAAACTTGATGAATCGCTCGTCATACGTGCCCACCAGCGCGATGTCCCCTCGGCGACTGTCACTGCTCGCAGTGCTCGCCGAAGAGTCAGACACAGATTGTGATTCACGCAATTCAACCATGCTGCGCCCGCGCCTCATCCAAAAACTCAACACCCCGCCGCAAATGCGGAATCACAATGCTCCCGCCGACGATCAGCGCAACATCCAGACACTCCCAGATTTCCTCATCCGTGCAACCCGCGTTCACACACTGATCAATGTGATACGCGATGCAATCATCGCATCGCAGCACCGCGCTGGCGACCAACCCCAGCAGTTCCTTCGTCTTGGCATCCAGTGCGCCGGGCTCATACGTCTGCCCATCCAACCGAAAAAATCGCTTCGTGACCAGCGTACCGCCTTGAGCCACGCCGCCAGCATCACTGCCCGCACCCGCCGCCGCTCGCTCAGCATCATCTCCCAAAATCCGTGCGTTCATCTTCGTGCGATAAGCCTGAAATTGCTCGTAGCGTCCCATGTGCGAAGATAGGACACGACCCGGCTGCTGCGTCAAGCACAATTCTCCGCTCCCACGAAAAGCTGGCCAATGTTTGCCCAACAACCATCAATCTTGCACGTACAAACCCCGCCCCGGCTCCTCAAGCCCCTCTAGAATCCACCCCTATGCCCACCGCGGTCATCAGTGATGTTCACGCCAACGCCGTCGCACTCAAAGCTGTGCTGGCAGATATCGACGCGCGCGGCATCCAGCGCATCATCTGTCTTGGCGACACCGTCGGCTACGGCCCTGACCCTCTCGAATGCGTCGACATCGTGCGGGCACGGTGCGCCTGGAGCCTGCTGGGCAATCACGATTTCGCCGTGCTTTACGAGCCCACCAACTTCAACCCCAACGCAGAACTCGCAACGCATTGGACGCGCGAACAGTTTGAGACCGAAACCGACGAAGCCAAAAAGGCCTCGCGCTACGAGTTTCTCAATCACCTCAAAGTGCGCGTCGCCGAGCACATCGGTGCCGACGGTCCTCAGCCCATGAGCAGCACCCCCACTGCCATGCGGCAACTGCTCGCCGTACACGGCTCGCCTCGCAAGCCCATCAACGAATACATCTTTCCTGAAGATGCCGCGAACAACCCCGACAAGCTCGAAAGTATTTTCGATCGCGTCCAAGGCATCTGCATCGTGGGCCACACCCACGTGCCGGGCGTCTTCACCAATGAACCTGACTTCTATTCGCCCATGGAACTAGGCGAAACGGGCTACCGCTTCCGTGATGGCGAAAAGGCTGTCATCAACGTTGGCAGCGTGGGGCAGCCGCGTGACCGTGACAATCGAGCCAGCTACGCAATCCTGCACGCCACGCACGTCGAGTTTGTACGCATCGCCTACAACATCGACGAAACCGCTAATAAAATTCGCTCGGTATCCCAGTTGCCCAGCAGTCTCGCCGACCGTCTGTACACGGGCGAGTAAAAGCTACTCCCAAACCTGGAAGCAAACTGCCTCCCGTCCGGCGGGATCAGTTCAACGCGGTTTTCAAGCTTTTCTTCTTCGCGATCTTTGCGTGCTCTGCGGTGAACTTCGCTTTGGAAGAGCCTCGAAGCCACGTCGAAAAAACGCAAAGCCGCCGCAACCCCAATCGTCGACAATCTCATCAGTCGCCATGTCGTTGCCGCAGTTTGGCGCTCAGCCTCCCAATCAGGTGAGCCCGCTCAACCTCATTCACCCAATCCTGCAACGTCGCCGCGATCTCATCGCTCGCCACCGGCGCGCCCGGCAACATGCACGCGGCACCCAGCGCCTTCTGCGCCTGCGCTCGAAGCCGCGACAGCGACTTGTCGCCATACAGACTGAGAAACTCATAATCTTCGTTCAAGAAAATCACCGTGGGCACGCGGTTACCGCCGCAGATTCGCAAGGCATCCGACAACACCTTCTGCTCGTCACGATCAACCAGCCGCAACTGCAACGCCTGCGGATTCACGCCGGCAATGTGATCCAGCATCGGCACTTGCTGCACGCAATCGCCGCACCAGATACCCGAGATGACAAGAACATTCACCCGCCGGGTCATGCCCGCCATCACATCGCGCTGCCCGCCCGTCAGTTGCACCTTCTGGTGAAAAGCCCGCCAAGATTGCTGCTGATCGGCGGTGCCCGAGGCAACGTAATCGCTATAAGTAAACCCTGTACCAAAAATCGACTTGAGATGGGCAGCATCGAGCATCCTCGTGAGATGCTCTGGACTGAGCATGGTTACAAAGGCCAACGCGTACGCAGCAAGCAGCCGCCATCTGGCCTGCATGCACTACGTTTCAAGTTGTGTTCGTTGCAAGTGCAAGCTAAACGCCAGCCCGCGATTCAGTCCGGCCCCGACTCTTCAACGACCGCAGGGAACGACGTGTTGCTATCAAACCACGTCCAAGCCGCCGTAACAGAAGCCGCCGTCGCACTGTTCACGTCCGTCGGCAGCGACGCTAGCAATCGCCTACTTGGATCAGAAAACCACAACACCGACAAATCTGCACGGAAGAAATTCGAACCCACTTCGTGATTGAAGTCATCGCGAACGCGCATGCCATCGGCGATTAGGCTTGTTTGCTTCGGATCGATCTCGAATAGGACGCGTGTCGAGGCGATAGGCCGACCTGTCCAGCGATCAATTCCCGCCGGACCTTCGCCGCGGTAGTGGTAGTTCACCACGATCTCGCCCTCATCCCCATTCCATCGGTCGGCATAACTCTTGAATCGATGCTGGCCGCGGTGGCTCGGGCAATAGAAAACCTGTGCCGCAGTCGTGTACTGGCTCGAGTACAAAATCCCCAAACCATCCCACGTCACCTCGGTGCTCATCGAACTCTGCTGTTCCGCACCTAGCTTCGCACTGATCATCTGTTGAGGCATCTTGCTCGCCAATATTCGTGAGCGGATAAATTCACTCGGCGGCAAGTAACCCTGATAATCGTCGGCATAACTCAAAATGCCAATTCCAATCTGACGAATGTTACTCTGACACACCACACGCCTTGCGCTCTCGTTCGCTTTCCGCAAACTCGGCAACACGATAGAAATGAGCAGAACGATGACCGCGATACTCACCAGCACATCAAGCAACGTGAATCCCCCACGTGCTCGCTGATTCAGGCCTGTCGTCTGATTCGGGTTGTTTCCACGAACTCGCATCGCCTGTGCATTCCTCTTTCGCGATACAAACCGGACCGACGTGCTACCTATCCCAGCCCGGCTCCCTCCTCCAACTCCAACAGTCTAACAGAATTTCGAGAGCGCACAAGGAAGATTTCATAAATTGCAACACCCTTACACAACACGTACTTGTGTGCTTTTCGTTCGGTTTGCAATAACTCCTTGCCTTTGACGTATTTCTGATGCTCGCGGCAACCTCTCTGTCTCGCCTTGCGTATCAGGATTCGACTCTCTTTTTCTTCGTTTAGGTGTTAGTCAGGTATTCACTCCCTGACCAGTCAGACAAGGATGCCCAAATCATGGGGGCAGGCCGGTCCCAATCCGATCCGACTCGTGCCGACATGGCGCTCATGCAGCGCGTGGCGACGAACGAAGAGGCCGCAATCGCGGAACTCTACGACCGTTTCGGTTCTTTGGTCTACCGCATGGCCGTCCAGGCACTTCCTTCCAAGACTGAAGCCGAAGACGCAGTGCAGGAAGTCTTCATCCGTCTGTGGAGGACGGCTGGTCGGTACGACCAGGACAAAGCGGCGTTGGTCACATGGGTCATGCTCATCAGCCGACGCCACTTGGTGGACAAGCTCCGGCGCAATCGCGCCCGCCTCAAAGCGACCAGCTTGGATCACCCGCTCTCCACAGCCGCGCCGGAGGCCTCGCAATCGGCCTCTCGCCTGGATCAGGACGATCGGATGATTGGTTTGATGAAACGGATCGACGCTTTGCCCGAACTTCAGAAGACCGTTGTCAAGCGGGCTTACTTGGGCGGACAAACGTTGAGGCAGATCGGGGAGGAGCTGAACACGCCTCTTGGCACAATCAAGAGCGCACTCAGCAGGGCACTGGTTCGACTTCGTGAAAGAACCGGTGAGGAGATTACGGTATGACTTTGCGTGAATTGCTCGAAAATGCCAACCTCGCAGGCCTGGGCCTGCTCGACCAAGACGATCAAATCGCCTTCGAAAAGGCTCTGGCTGTCGCCCCAGAATCGGTGCGCCGCCACGTGATCGCTGAACAAGCCCGCTGGAGCGGTGGCGGCGAACTCCTGCCCGCCGTGCAGCCCGATGCCAGCCTGCGCCATCGCGTCATCGACGCTGTCAATGTCGCCATCGTCGATGCGGAACTCGCTCAGTCCGACGCCCATATGGAACTGGTCGAAACGGGCCATCGCCGCCGCAGCGGCTCCATCTGGCGTGCAACTTCGCTGGGCCTGCTCACGGCATGTATTGTGCTGACTGGCTCGTTCCTCTACGTCGTCCAAAGCAACAAAGCCGTCATCGCTGGCAACGGCAACAACCAAGCCCTCGGCGAATACGTCTACGGCTTCGGCTCTGAATTCACCGACGCGATCTTCGATCCCGCAACCAAGCGCATTTTCCTGACCGCCAACGAAGCCGGCTTCGAAGGCCGCATCTCCATCTTCTCTCACCCCGACTGGCAAAAGGGCCGCGCCTTCGCAGAGTCACTGCCCGCTCGCGAAAACGAAAACTATCGCCTCGTTGAACTCGACGCCAACAACCACGTCGTTCGCGAACTCGCCACCTTCGACGGCGGCGTCCAAACCCAAACTCGCGAAGTCGTCAAAATCAACACCGGCTCACGCGTCGCGCTGGTCATCGTGGCCGTCAACGCCCCAGCCACCGCCGACCGCGTCCTGCTCATCGGAACCGCATAACCCAGCGACCGACGCTGAACCAAGATCGACGAGAGGTGAGAAGCCCTTGCGCAAGCAAGGGCTTTTTCCACTCCCCTCCCTCGCTTTTTCGCTTCTTCGCTCCTTCGCTCCCTCGCTCTTCAAGCGGCCTTCCGCTGCTGCTCATTCTGCTTCTGCTTCGGCACTTCCGTTTCCTTCAAGAACTCCGGCGTACCCCACTTGGCATCATCAAGCAACTGCGCCACCTGCGTGTCGTGTTCAAACTTGGTCTTCGCGCCCGCAAGCTTCTTCCACAACAGCAAAGCGGTGCCAAAGCAAACAACCAAACCCGTACCCAGCATCGCGAGCGCCCAGTACAGCCGCGTGTTGTCCAGCGGCTCATTGCCTGTCTTCGCAGCCTCCGCAATCTTCGTCACGCTGCCATCAACTCGCGCTGTCTGCGCGGCGTTCGCCTGACTGGTAAACGCAACCGTCAACACATCAAGCTCACGCTCCGTTCGCGTCGAGCCATAGCCCGTCAGCGTCAGCACCATCTCGCCCGGATTGCGTTGATCCGCGTTGAGTCGTGTGTCAATCAGTTGCTTCACCGCCGCCGGACTCGACAACTCTGCCATCCCCACGCGCGCATATCGCTCGCCCGCGATCTGGTGGAATCGCGGATCGTTCAGCACCTTCTCGTGATACGTCTTCCACTCACTCAGTTCCTTGGCGTTCAATTCGCGACCACGACCATCCGCCGTTATCATCGAAGTCGCCATGAACCGCGACGGTGCAAGCTGCTGCGCCAAAGCCCACGAAAGCCCGCCCAAGATCGCAACTGTCGCAACCGCGCTGAGCATCAGAACGCCCGACTTGGTCTTCGCCTTCGAGCTCTGCAAACGCTGCTCAGCTTCAATGATCCGCTGCCGGGCACTCGAAAGCTCCGCACGCTGCTTGAGCACTTGTTCCGTCTGCTCATACCGACGCCGCAAAGCTTCGCCGCCCTTGCGCACCTTGTCAACTTGATCACGCACCAGACGTCGCATCAAACGCACGCGCCCATCGCGCCGCGCGAGCGACTCGGCACTGCGCCAACCGCTATACCCCGAATGCAGCCGCGGCCCACGCTCTTGAAACTTGCCAGCATCAGGCTCCACACCCACATTCGCACTCTGCAACTGCGAAATGCGCGCCGCCGATTCTTCCAGCCGCGTGTTCATGTCTTCAATCTGCTCTCGCAGCGACTTGCGATGCTCAACTTCTTCCTTCAGCTTGCTCCGCAGCATGTTCACCACTTGATCAGCTTCACTGGTTTCGCCGCTCAACCGCGATGTCACTTCATGCAACCGAACGGTCTCGCCGCGTTCAATCGACCAAAGCTGTTCATACTCCTCCACCACATCACGCAGGTTCGTCACCAGCGAATGCTTGTCATCGCGCTCGCGATCAAGTTGCTCAGTCAACTCGCAAACTCGCTCGTGCACGCCCATCTGGCTCTGACTGCGTGCCTCGGTAAGTGCAGAATCCAGCGTATTTTTCGCAACTTTTTCCCAATTCAGCCGCTCTTCCGACAGCTTCGCATGCAAATCAGCAATCAGTTGCTCTCGCTCCTTCGCATGCCGCACGCTCAGCTCTTCACGCTCGCGCACAAACGTCGCGGCTTCTTCCTTCAGCCGCTCCACATCACGCAGCGCATGCGCCAGTTCTCGCCCACTCGCATCAAGCTGCGCCTGCGATTCTTCATACTGCTTGCGATTGGCCTCAATTTCTGACTTCCACTTGTCCGCTGCATCGCTCGCGCTGGCTTGCTCCTGACTAATCATCTGCCACAGATTGCCAACATGATCCTCAAGCTGCTTGTTCTGCTCACGAAGCTGCGCCGCAGCCTTCGCACTGCTCGCGGCGTCCTTAGTCGCGATATTGAACTTCTCGCGAAGCTGCCCAAGTTCCTGCGTCGCGGCATGCAGCTTCTGCTCCAGCGTACCCGAACCACTACGAACGCCCGCAAGTTCTTGCTCGAGCGCCGCGAGGGACTTTGCCTGCTGCTCAATCGTCTGCGCATTCGCGCCCAGTTCATGCGTCTGCGTCGCGTTGTCCGTGCGCACATCGTCAAGCAGCTTCGACAAATGCTCGACTTCATGCGACTTTTCATCCACACGAATCTGCAGCGCCGCCACAACACTCATCTGCGCCTGCAATTCCCCAGTGACATTCCCCAGCTGTTCACGCGCCTGCTGCAACTCCGTCGATGTCTCATCAAATCGCCGCGCAACTCTCGCAAAATTCTCCGCAGCGTCGCTCGCCACATGCTGCTGATACTGCGCCTGCTTCTCGAATTCCGCAGCTTTGCTCTCAAACTCCGACACACGATTCGCCTGCTGCGCAGCTTGCGCCTCAAGGCTCGCCGCATGCTTCTCAAACGCCGCGGCCTGCTGCGCGTTCTGCGTCGATTCCTTCTCCCACTTCTGGCTCTCGCTCTGCCACTGCTTCACGCTCGCCACCGCATCCTGCAACTGCTTGTCAAGTTGCTTGAGCGCACTCGTGTGCTCTTCGCTCAGTTGCCGAGACGCGTATGCATGCCGCTCGCGCTCTCGCTGCAACGTCTGTTCCATCTCGTTCAATCGCGCATTCGCATCACCAAACTCCGCCTGCGCCTTCGCAAGCTGAGCCTCGCGCGTACCCACATCACTCCTCAGCCGCTCAATCTCGCCGCGTTCTTGTTCCAGTTGCTGCGCATGCGCCGCCAGTTCCTTCGACCGCGCATCCAGCTTCTCGCCCGCTGCCTGCAGCATCTTGCGCCGCTCATCAAGCTCGCCAGCCCGGCGTGCCAACTCCTGCGCCTGCGCTTCCAGCGCCGCTCGCTGCTTATTGATTTCCTTGCTCGCCTGCTCCACCGCCGCCTGATCGCGCTCGTGAGACTCCTGATTCGCCTTCGCCGCCGCTTCCAACGTCTTGCGCTGCTTGGTCAGTTCCTCCTCGCGCTTCGCAAGGTCCGCGCGCGAGCCATCCAGCTCATGCGCCTGCGCCTCAAACTGCCGCATCAGCGTTTCCAGTTCGCTCGTCTTCGACGCAAGCTGCATATCGCGCTGCGCAAGCTCATCCTCGCGCGCCTTGAGCTGGCTCTGCAGCGCCTGCCGCTGAATGAACAACTGCTTCAGCGAGCCCAACCCCGTTTCAAACTCGCCCAGCATGCGCAGCATGTCATCCTGCTCGCCAGAAGCAGGCGGGTTCGCGGAGGTTTGACCTTCGCTCTCGGGTTGATTCAGCGGCGTGGCTCGACGGCGTTCGCTTGCCATGGCGACCAATCTCCTGCCCAGCGTCGCACAAGCGAACGCAGGGCGCATGACCTTGTTGCCAATGAAGCATCGCGCTGCACAGGCTGTCGCGCATATCGACGTACAAGCAGCCCGACTGAACCACCGTCCGGAAAGAGGTGCGCAATTGCCGTCAACACCAACCGAGCATAATGCCACACGCCGATCATTTGCCGAATATCCAGTGCTTCCGCGTGGTTTACCCCGCCCGCGTCCGGAAATTCACGTGCGATTGCATTCTCACATTCCGCCGTTCCGATACAATCTCTCAAATCCCGTCAGGCTGTGGGCACAACCAACGACTCACAGACGTATACAAACCTGCCTCACACGATCAGTCCCCATCACGCTCCCACGGAGATTCCCCATGAAGCTTTCCAGCATCGCCAGCATCACCGCCGTCGTCGCAGGCCTCCTCGGCGTCGGCATGGGTGGTTACAACCTCATCAGCACCGGCTGCCCGCTGGGCACGTGCGATGCTCCCGTCGCAACCACCACCGTCAGCGCCGAGCAAGAACACAGCTGCGCCCTCGGTTGCGGCCATGAAAGCCACGCCAGCTCCGAAGTCGTCGCCGCCCGCGCAGTCGCCGAGAAAGACGCAAACGGCTGCTACTCGAATACCAAGCTCTGCAGCGAAGCCGAAGTCATGGCCGCCGGCAGCGTGAGTGAGAAGAAAGATTGCGACACCACCAAGTGCGAAAAGACAACTTGCGACAAGGGCGAAACGTGCTGCAAGAAGGGCGAAAAGGAAGAAGCCCCCAAAGACCCCGCGTAAGCCATCTCGCAACGCAGCCGGTACCTCTCGTCCCATCCACGTTGTTTTCTGCAGGTCAGCCCACGGCTGACCTTTTTCCTTTTCGACTCAATTCGTACCGTTGCAGTCTCATCGCGTGTCACGCAAAAGACGGAGCCGAATCATGCCCACTTTCCTGCTCAAAACCGAGCCCTCCGACTTCTCCTTCGCCGATCTCCTCCGCGACAGAACCTGCGTCTGGACAGGCGTCGCCAATCCGCAAGCCCGCATCTTTCTGCGAACCATGAAACTCGGCGACAGCGCGCTGATCTACCACACAGGCGACGCAAAAGCCATCGTCGGCCTCGCGAAAGTCACCAAGTCCGCCTACGAAGACCCCGCGCAACCAGGCCTCAACGACGAAGCAAAACCCAAAGCACCCGTCGTCGATCTCGCGCCAGTCAAGGCCGCAAAATCCCCCGTCACGCTCGCCGCCATCAAGGCCGACAAACGCTTCGCCGATTTCGCGCTCGTCAAGAGTTCCCGCCTCAGCGTCATGCCCGTCCCCGCCGACCTCGACAAAATTCTTCGCACCCTCGCCGGCCTTTAAGCCGCCCCACTGGAAGCTATCCCGACTCACACCAAAGCTATCCGTTGCACCCTCAACGCATCAGCGCGTTACGACGAACCACTACCGCGCGCCAAGCTCGCAATCGCCCGCTCCATCAACCGGTCGTGCGTCCGCATCATGTCCACGTTCGCATCAACTTCGCGCGCCGCGCTGGTCATCCGCATCAGCGCCTCCACTTCATTCACGCCCGAATCCTCGACCGCCCCCTGCCGCAGCGTACCCGTCGCCGTTTTCTTGTTATCCATCATCGCCGCAGTCGGCGAGAACATGCTCTGCCCAACCTTGCGCAAGCTCTGCTCATTCTGCACTTCAACAAGCTGAAGTTGCGCAACCGTGCGCCCATCTTGCATCACCCGCCCCACCCCGTCAATCGTCACCTTCCCCTTATTACTCAGCATAATCGAATTGCCATTCACGCCCAGCACAGGCAACCCCGTCCCCGCCATCACCAGTTCACCGTTGGCATTGAGCGCCAGCCGACCATCGCGCGTCAGCCGCACCTGGTCCGCCCCATCGCTGCTCGAATCTCGCGCCACCAAAAAGCCCTTCCCCTCAATTGCCACATCCAAATCCCGCCCGCTCACGCGAATTGCGCCCTGCCCAAAGTGAATCCGATTCGGATTTAGCAGCACCCCGCCACCAAGCCGCTCAAGCATCTGATTGCTAGGCAGCCAGCCCACGCCATCTTCCTCTCGCACCGCAGGCCTCGCATACTGACTCGGCACATCCGGCTTGAAACCCACCGAATCCATGTTCGCTAGGTTGTTGGCAAACACATCCTGCCGGTACAACGCGGTCAAAGCACCCGACGCCGAGATTTGCAGCCCTTGACTCACACCCTTCCAATCGCAACTGGCGTGCCGCTACCAGTTGCCACAACCCGCCAACACTTATCCATGCTCATCGCCGACCTCGCCGCTCTCATGCAATCCCTCGCCCCACTCGCCTACGCCGAGCCCTGGGACAAAGTTGGCCTGCTCGCAGGCGACGCCACGCGCGAGCTCAAAGGCCCCGTCCTGCTCACGATCGATCTCAACGAAGCCGTCCTCGACGAAGCCGCCCGCATCCACTGCGGCGCAATCATCGCCTACCACCCGCCCATCTTCGAACCCCTCACCAAAGTCACCAGCGCCACCCCGCGCCAACGCGTCATCCTCCGCGCACTCGAAGCCCAAATCGCCCTCTACTCCCCGCACACCGCCCTCGACGCCGTCGCCGGAGGCGTCACCGACTGGCTCTGCGAAGGCATCTCCGGCAGCACGCAAAAAGACCGCATCGCCGGCGACTGCCGCGCCCTCGCCGCCCACGCCCACAACCCCGCCACCCAGCAAGTCAAAATCGTCACCTTCGCACAAGCCAAAGACGTCGAGCTCATCCGCAACACCATGGCCAGCGCCGGCGCAGGACAAATCGGCGAATACAAAGTCTGCTCCTTCACCACGCCCGGCGAAGGCACCTTCCTCGGCAGCGACAAAAGCAATCCCACCATCGGCCAATCAGGCGTCGTCGAACACGTCAATGAAGTCCGCCTCGAAATGGTCTGTGGCAAAAGCGCTCTCCCCGTCGCCCTCGAAATGCTCCGCAAATTCCACCCCTACGAAGAACCCGCCATCGACGTCTACGAACTCGTCCCCCAGCCCCGCCGCACCGTGGGCAGTGGCCGCAAACTCACCCTCGACAAAGCCGTCACCGTGCGCGAACTCGCCGAACGACTCAAAACTTTCATCGGCGCAACCAGCGTCCGCTACGCACTCGCGAGCGATTCAGCCCACGCAGGCGACACCGCCGACAAACCCGTCCGCATCGTGGGCGTCGTCCCCGGCAGCGGCGAAAGCCTCAGCAAACTCGCCCGCAGCGAAGGCTGCGAATGCTTCGTCACCGGAGAAATGAAACACCACGAAGTCCTCGGCGCCCTCAACGCCGGCATGCACGTCATCTTGGGAGGCCACACCAGCACCGAACGCGGCTACCTACCAAGACTCAAAGCAAAAATGGAAACAGCCGCAGCGCAACGCGGACTGACCGGCCTTCGCGTCGTGCAAAGCGTCGTGGACAAAACGCCGCTGGAAACGCTCTAAGAAAAGTGCCCGAGCATCTCCGCTCGGGCACTTATCACGACAATCTACTTTCTTCTTCTTTGCGCTCTTCGCGTCTTTGCGGTGAACTCCGCCTTGAGATCACGGCAACTGCCTCAAGGCTTCACCCCCAACACCGCCGCGCGACTGAGATACTCCGCCGCCGCCGCCTCCACAAACGCCTCCAACTTCATCGCCCCAAGGTCCTTCTCCTCCCCGCGCGCCCGCAAGCTAATCGTCCCATTCTCCGCATCACGCGGCCCCACAATCGCGAGGTAAGGCACGCGCATCTCCGCCGCCGCCTTGATCTTCCCTTGCACGCGATCGTTGCTCGTATCAATCTCCGCCCGCAGCCCCGCCGCTTGCAGCGCCGCATGCACCTTCATCGCATACTCGTTAGTCTTCTCACTGATCGGCAGCACTCGCACCTGCTCCGGGCTCAGCCACAGCGGGAACGCGCCTGCAAAGTGCTCAATCAGCACGCCGCAGAACCGCTCCATGCTGCCAAACGGCGCGCGGTGAATCACCACAGGCCGCTTCTTGCTGCTGTCTGACCCGATGTACGAAAGATCAAACCGAATCGCCATGTTGTAATCAACTTGCACCGTGCCAAGCTGCCACTCGCGACCAATCACATCCTTCACCACAAAGTCAATCTTCGGCCCATAAAACGCCGCTTCGCCAGGCTCTTCACTAAACGGAACACCCAGGCTCTTCGCCGCATCTCGGCAAGCCGCCTCCGCCTTGTCCCAGTTGTCCTTGCTGCCTGTGTACTTGTTGCTATCCGGATCACGCAGCCCCACGCGCACGCGATAGTCCTTCATGCCAAGCGTGCCGAAGATCACCTTCACCAAACTCAAGCACCCCTGAATCTCCGCCGGCACTTGCTCTTCAGTGCAGAACAAGTGCGCATCATCCTGCGTAAACCCGCGCACGCGAGTCATGCCGTTGAGCTCACCACTCTGCTCCCACCGATACACCGTGCCAAACTCCGCCAATCGCACGGGCATGGTGCGATACGAGTGCGGGCTGCTCGCAAAAATCTTCGCATGGTGCGGGCAGTTCATGGGCTTGAGCATGAAGCCCTCAATCAGCTTGTCATCAGGCAACACGCGCGACTTCTCAATCGTCTCCTTGCCCGTGCGCTCATTGATCCCCTTCGCCAGTCGCTCACTCACGCCTTCCACGCGATGAATCATCTCCGCGCACGAGCAGCCGGCCGCCGACAATTGCTCCAATGCATCGCGCTCAATGATCGGGCTGAACTGGCTCTCCTTGTAATACGGAAAGTGCCCGCTAGTCTTATACAACTCCAGCCGCCCAATATGCGGCGTAAACACCTCGGTATACCCCTGCTTACGCAGTTCACCGGCAATGAACTGCTGCAGTTCCTTGCGAATGATCGACCCATTGGGCGTCCACAAAATCAGCCCCTGCCCCACATCTTCATCAATGTGGAACAAGTGCAACGCCTTCCCAATCTTGCGGTGATCGCGCTCCGCCGCTTCCTCGCGCTGCTTCAAATACGCATCAAGATCCGCCTGACTCGCGAACGCCGTGCCGTACACGCGAATGAGCCGATCGCTGGTCTCATCACCATGCCAATACGCACTCGCAAGGCTCATCACCTTCACCGCGCCAATACGCGAAGTGCTCGGCACATGCGGCCCCCGGCACAAATCTTCCCAGTTCTTGCCGGGAGTACCAGTCGCATAAAACGACAGGACGGCACAGCGCGCTTCCGCCGCCGCATTCCCCTCACTAAACGCCGCCTTCTTCCCCTGATACACACTGCTTGCCATCCCCAGCGCCCGCTCCGCATTGTCCACCTTGTACTTGTTCCCCTCAGCTTGCAACTTCTTCAAGCCTTCAACACTCGCCACTTCATAGCGCGTAAACGCCCGATCCTCTTTCAAAATCTCCGCAATGCGCTTGTCAATTGCCGCAAACTCATCGCTGCTGAACTTCTTCCCCGCAGGCACAAACATGTCATAGAAAAACCCAGTGTCCGTCGCCGGCCCATACGCCAACTGCACGTCTTTCCCCAAAACATCCTGAATCGCCTCCGCCATCACGTGCGCCGCACTGTGACGAATGAGCTGCAACGCCTCGCTGCTCGCCACCTGCCCAGGCTTGGGCGCAGTGACAAGCGCAACCCCCGCATCGCGATCAATCATCGCCGACAAATCGCGCAGCTCCCCATCCACCTTCACCGCAAGCGCCGCTTTCGCCAGCCCCGCGCCGATGCTCGCAGCCACTTCAAGGCCGCTCACAGGTTTGTCGAACGATTTGGTTTTGCCGTCAGGAAGAGTGATGGTGGGCATGGGAAGATATCCAATTCTGCAAACTGGCCAAAAGGCCAAACTCACTGGGGTCGAGGAATCTCTGGAACGTTGAAGGCTTGTCCTTGAAAGGTCTCGCCTTCATGCTCAACCGGACTATAAAGCAAGAACTTCACTTCAGTTGGCGGCTTACTCGCAAGAACAAGTTCGCGAAGCCGATCTGCTTCTGGCTGACTCGCGACTAATCCATAGACCGTCATGCAGCCACAATATCCGGCGGTGTGGGGCTTCATCTCAACTTTCGCATACTCAGGCATCGACGCAACCTGCGCTAGCTTCGTCGCAATGTGCTTCTCAACAGCCTCCATGTTCCAGCGTTGCTTGAAGCCGTTGCAATCAGTCGCGGCCACGAAGATCCCAAACATAACAACAATCGGAACGCCACACAGCAGCGTCCACCGAATCACTCGCTTCCACGAGAACGGCTTGCTAAACCCACGAACATTGTCTGCTTCCGCGTTGGTCATTGCGTGATTACTTCAATGCTTCGAACCACTCTCAGACGGAGCATACAGCCGCAGCGCCTCACACTTCGGACACCGATACGCCACCACCTTCAGTCCCTTCGCGAGCTGGGCGCTCTTCACTTCTCCAGTCCACACACTGGATTCAGGCGACCCCTCGCACCACCGCGGCAAGTTGATTGTGCCATACCCGCTGTCCGTCATGAACCCAATCTCCATCGCCACCTGACACACCAAACACACCGGATTCGCCGCCATAATCGCGTTCTCCTAATGCCCAGTCCCCAATCCCTAATGCCTACTCAAGAAAAAACCCGGCGATTCTTCGCCGGGCTCCTCATGCATGCTCACACCACACGCGTCACCGGCGACAGCCGCGTGTAGTCCAAATCGTCGTCGAAGTCGTCATCGCCATAAACAATGATAGCCCTCGTTCGCCCCTCCCTCGCTCCCGCGCTCCCCACTACTTCGGCACCGGCTTCCCATTCCCATCCAGTACAATCCGAATCGTCTCGCCGTGTTCACCATTTTCCGTCTGCTTGCGATCATCCTCCCGCTGATCCTGGAAGTACTTGTCCTCAAACAACTCCAAAATCACCAGCGTGAACAGCGCCGCCGCCGTCAGCCCTCGCACCGCTTTCTTGTTCTGAATCACCGCCCCCGCCCCCAAAAATCCGATCCCGCCCATCAGCCCTTGCAGCACGAGCGAGATATCCGCGCTCGACAGCGGGCCCGTCGCCCCCAGACGAATCGCCTCTTGCCCCGCCAGCATAAGCCCCGCCGATCCCAAGTTAATCAAAATCATCGTGCGAAACCCCACTGGTCGATTCTTGCGCTCCCGCTCCAACCCCAACAGCACACCCAGCCCCAACGCCGCCCCAAATCGCAAGCATGTTTCACCCTGCGTAACTAAATCCGTACAAAAACAATACGAAAGATTAAGATTATGTCAAGCAACTTTCTACAAAGCGACGGATAACTCTTCAATCCCCCGCACAGGGTACACTGACCTCGGTACACTTTCCGCGTAGGGTCCATGTTCCGATAGGTGTTCTTGAGAAGGGAACTCAGATGAAAATGCGTGCCTCGTTGTCGCTGCTGAGTGTGTTATCGCTCGCAGCCGGTCTTGTCCACGCCCAAGTCAACCCCCCCTCCCGCTTCGTCCTTGAAGCACCCGACGTCGGGCTCAACATCAGCCGACTCCTTGACTGGAACTGGTCACTCCCCATGACCGACCTCGTCAAGCAAAGCCGCAACTTCGGTTCACCCCAGGTCACCTATGACGGCAGTTGTCCTGTCGATGCCAACGGCTGGCCCACCCAAGATTTCGGCATGTGGTTCGCGACCCTGCCCATCAACTACGGCGCAGGCGGCACCTATAAGCTCAGCATGGAATGTGCCAACATTCCCAGCTTCGACCTCCACGCACCTGGCGCAACCATCACCAACCTCGCGCGTGATCCCGTCACGGGCATCGTGACCGGCGACGTCTTCTATCCCAACGCTACGCAGAACTTCTCCATGTCCGTCACCAACACGGGCGGCGGCGCACGCAACATCAAGCTCATCGCCCCCAACTCCCCCACCACCAGCGCATTCACGCCCTGGTACAAAAATCACCTCAACCTCGGCGGCGGCGTCCTGCGTTTCATGGACGCCAACGAAACCATGTCCACCACCGTCAGCACATGGGCCAACCGCACCAAACCAACCAGCGTGCGCTGGCGCGGAACCACCAGCACGGGCATCCCCTACGAAACGTGCATCGAACTCTGCAACGAGCTCAACACCGACTTGTTCATCAGCGTCCCCGGTCGCGCCAACGACACCTTCGTGCGCGAACTCGCTCGCCTCATCCGCGACAACCTCAACCCCAACCTCTCCGTCTACGTCGAATGGGCCAACGAAGTCTGGGCTACCAACACGCAAACCGGCCGCGAAAACCGCGATGCTGCCATCGCCGAAGTTGCAAACCTTCCCGACAGCAACCTCGACTATGACGGCAGCATCAACCAGACGCACTGGCTCTGGCGTCGTTACGCACGCCGCTCGCTGCAAATCAGCGAGATCTTCCGCCAGGAGTTCCCCGCAGGCAGCATGTTCACACGCGTGCGCCCCGTGCTTTCGGGCCAAAACGCCCGCGATGAGCAGTATCTCAACATGCTCAACTACATCCAAGCCAACTACGGCCCGCCCGCCAACTACTTCCACGCCCTCGCCGTCGCGCCGTACTTCGAGAACAACGTCAACGACGCAATCAACCCCTCGCTCGAATTCGAAGAGTTCATCACAGGCCTGCATACCAGCATCAATAACTGGCGCACCAGCCTCCAGTGGGAACGCTACGCGGCCTACAGCGTCTGGTACGGATTCGCTCCCATGGTCGCCTACGAAGCTGGTGTTGACACCCGCGGCCTCAACAACGTTGACGTGAAGCGCGAAGTTCACGGCTCACCCCAGATGCGCACCCTCATCAACAACTATTACGACGCTTGGCACGGCGCAGGCGGCGGCACGTCCGCGTGGTTCAGCAGCGGCGCAGGTCCGTACGCGGGTGATAGCTTCGACGGATACATCCTCACCGAAAACATCTTCGGCCCCGCAACAAACAAAGAACTTGGTCTCGAAGACGTCATCGCTCGGGCTCGTCCAAGCTTGTACGCTGGCACGCTCGTCCCCGCCACCATCGAAGCCCGCAAGCACCTGCAGCGCCAAAGCGATTGGCAAGTCAGCCCCCTGCCCAACCCCCAGCAGCTCAACACCAACCAGTACTACGAATACCTCATCCGCAAAGACACCGCTGGCCCCGTTCGCGTCAGCATCATCGCCAGCACTTGGGAGGCCGACGCCGCCGTCGAAGTGCTCGTCAGCCGCCAAAGCTACGGCAACGTCACCTTCGCCCCAACTGGCCCTGTCAACAACCAGTCCTTCCAAACCTTCGGCAACGTCAACATCAACCTGCCCGCAGGCCTCAGCGTCCTGCGCCTGCGCAGCACCCGCAACGGCGGCTTCTTCGTGAACGCCATCAACTTCGCGTCCGGCGTAGTCCCCTGCGACGGCATCGACTTCAACAACAACACCGTTTTCCCCGAAGATGCCGACGTCATTGACTTCTTCAACGTCCTCGCAGGCGGTGACTGCTCACCCGGCAACACCTGCAACGACATCGACTTCAACAACAACACCGTCTTCCCCGAAGATGCCGACGTCATCGACTTCTTCAACGTCCTTGCCGGCGGCGATTGCCCGTAAGCCTTCGGTTCGGATAAGTCCAAAAATGTCTTCCGCCGCCGTGAAGTTTTGCATCTTCACGGCGATTTTTCATACCTACTCGGGTGATCCCGGCGGATAACCGAATACTCTTTAACTCGAACCGCCGACTCCGGCGAACAGGGAGGTTTCGACATGACTCGCTTGCGCTTGGTTCGTGGGCTTGCCGCCGGTGTTGCTCTCTGCGCCGGGTTTGCCGCCGTTGCACAATCTCCGTTTCTCACCCAGTCGCGCATCGGCGCGGGCGTCGAAAGCCTGCGCGACTGGTCGCGCTCGCAAATGCTCGCCGACCTCGTCTACTCAGGTCGCGCATGGGGCTCGCCCACTGACCCCTGGCAAGGCCAAAGCAGCATCATCCTCGACGCCAACGGCTGGCCTACCCAAGACGCTGGCATGATTTTCATGACCGGACAAGTGCCGAGCAGCGGCCAAGGCGGCATCTACCACTTCTCATTCGAATGCGCCACCCTGCCCGAAGTCCGCCTCGTCGCCAGTTCCGGCACCGTGCAAAACGTTCAACGCGACAGCGTGACCGGCATCGTCACCGGCGAAATCGTCTTCCCCGAAGACGGCACCCAGCTCATGCTTGGTTTCTTCAACACCAGCGACGGCACCACCGGCGGCGTTCGCAACCTGCGTCTCCTGCGCCCCGGCGCAACGCCAGGACAGCTCTTCACCCAACGCTTCATCGACCACGTCAATCGCTTCGACATCCTGCGCTTCATGGACACCAACATGACCAACCAGACCACTGTCTCGCAGTGGTCCAATCGCACACAAATGACTCAGCCAAACTGGCGCTCGCGCACCGGCATGCCCTACGAAGCCGAAATCGCTCTGTGCAACACGGTCGACGCCGACATGTTCATCTGCGTCCCCCACCTCGCCGACGACAATTACATCCGCCAACTCGCCCGTCTCATTCGCGACACGCTCGAACCGCAGCGCAACGTCTACGTCGAGTTCAGCAACGAAGTCTGGAACATCGGCTTCCAGCAAGGCATCTGGAATCGCGATCAAGCCGCTCTCGAAGTCGCCGCGGGCAACACCAATCTCACCTACGACGGCAACACCAATCCCACCGTCACCCGCTTCCGTCGTTACGCGCGCGAAAGCAAACGCGTCGCCGACATCTTCATGCAGGAATTCAACGTCACCAACCCCCGCGGCCGCGTGCGCCCCATTCTCAGCGGCCAAACCGCACGTCTGGACATCTACGACTATCAACTCCAATACATCAACGACGTCTACGGCCCGCCGCGCAACTACTTTTACAGCATCGGCGTCGCACCATACTTCGAAGCTTGGACGCTCGACACCACCAACCCCAATCTCACCGTCGATCAGTTCATCACGGGCCTCACCGCGGGCGTCTCCAAGTGGAACACCGATCTGCAACTCGAATACCACGCCACCACCGCCGCGTGGTACAACCTCGCACCCATGGTCGCCTACGAAGGCGGCGTTGACACGCGCTTCAACAGCAACCTCAACGTCAAACGCCTCGCCACCTACGACGAACGCATGTTCGGCCTCTGCAAAACCTTCCTCGATGACTGGCACCGCCAAGTCGGCGGCGACTTCGTCTGGTCCGTCGCGGGCGCTGGCCCCTGGAACATTTCTTCAGGCAGCTACACGCTCACCGAGAACATGCTCGACCAAGCGACAACCAAAATCCGCGCATTGGACGCCGTCGACGCCGCGCCGCTGCCGCCGCTCGAAGTCACGCGCGTGCCCGGAGTGATCGACGCACGCCGCCACCCCAAGCGCAACCCCGCAACTTGGAGTCAATCCCCCGGCTCCGCCATGCTCCTTCAAGGCCAAGGCTTTGACTACATGGTGCAAACCGATGTGCCCCGCACCGTGCCCGTTACCATCTACCACAGCACGTCCGAAGCCAACGCCAGCGTCACGCTCTTCGTCGGCGGCGTCGAAAACGCCACCGTGCAGTTGCCCATCAACCCCAACCCCAACGCCGTCGAGTTCTTCGCTGCCCAGCCCGTCAACGTCACCTTCCCCGCGGGCGTCAGCACGCTGCGCGTCGTCAGCAATCGCACCCAAGGATTCGTGCTCCAAACCATCATCCTCGGCGGCTGCGACGACATCGACTTCAATCGCAACGGCATCTTCCCCGAAGACCAGGACGTCATCGACTACTTCAACACCCTCGCCGGCGCACCCTGCCCCTACAACCCAGGCCCCTGGGATGGCTGCGACATCGACTTCAACAACAACGGCGTCTTTCCCGAAGACCAAGACGTCATCGACTTCTTCACGACGCTCGCAGGCGGGACGTGTCCGTAAAGGCGGGTTCACCGCAAAGACGCAAAGAACGCAAAGCAAGGCAAAGCAACGCAAAGGCATTTACTGTCGAGGCACCGACGCGCACAGAAAAAAATCAGGATATTGGATCGGGCCATTCCCTACCCAATTCCTGCCTTTCCCTTTGCGCCCTTTGCGTCTTTGCGGTGAACTCAGTCTTGGAACAGCCCCTAATTGCTAATGCTCCGCGCAGGCGTGTCCTTCACCACCTCACGAATGTACTCCTGAAACTCGTCATGGTGAATCTTCATGCTCGGGTTGCTCACCATGCGCCGAAAGCTCGGCTCAGCCGCAATCGCGCGCATGCGTTTCTCCCAGCTTCGGTAGTAGCTCTCAGGCAGTTGCCCCTCGCGATAACTAAACCACACAATCTCATACACCGACAACTGCATCAAGTTGAAAAAGTACTCGCGCACGTCCTTGTCGCCCGCGAGAAACTCCACATCATGTGAATACGTCCGCGCCAAATGCGGATCATCCACCCGCATCTCGCGCAGGTGCATCTGCAACTCCACCATCTTCGTGAAATTCGCTACGTGCTGCGCCCGCCGCAAATTCCGAAACTGATACGCCGCAAAAACGAGCGACCCAGCAACGCTGATCGCCGTAATGCTCTGAACAATGATGGCAACTTCAGGAAGTGTCATGGTGGCAAGTATTGGATGCATCCCCACCCTCGCGGATACACGCCCGCCACCAACTTCACCGCGCTTTTCAATCTCTTTTCTCCTTCGCGCTCTTTGCGTTCTTTGCGGTGATCTCATGGTTTGTTTCGCCTCAATCCGCCACCGCCGCTCGCTCCCCCCGCTCCAACCGTGTAAACTTCACCCCTTGCAGGCGAAAGCCCTTGTCCCCTCACGCGGGACCATTCAGGAGTCCTCACATGACACGTGCATTCAGTCGCTCACTCACTTCCGTCACTCTCATCACTTCGCTGCTCGCCGCCGTCGGCATCGCATCCGCCCAGCAAACCACCACCACCTCCGGCATCACCACACCAGGTCTCCAAGAACGCGGCCCAGGCGTCGAAAAATTCTTCCGCATCCGCACCCCCGGCGCAGCCACCATCGCCCCCGACGGCTCCCTCTACGTGCGCGACTGGCCCGACGGCGTCTTTCAACTCTTCCGCATTCCCCCCAGTGACAAACCCGACAAACCCGCCACCGCCGCCCCCGGCGCACCCATGCAGCAACTCACCAGCTTCAAAGACGGCCTCTCAGGCTACAGCCTCTCACCCGACGGCAAACAAATGCTCGTCTTCTTCGCCGCAGGCGGCAACGAACGCACGCAAGTCTCCCTGCTCGACATGAGCAACGCCGACCCCGTCACCAACACCACCCCGCTGCTCGCCAACGACAAAGTCGTCTTCGGCGTCAACCTCTGGCTCAACGATTCCTCCGGCTTTCTCTACACCGCCAACGACACCAAGCCCGACGACTTCCATCTCTACCGCTACGACCTCGCCAGCAAAAAGAGCACGAAACTTCTCGAAAAAGAAGGTAGCTGGGCCGCCGCCGACATCACCCGCGACGGCTCACGCGTCCTCGTAGGCCAGTTCCGTAGCGCGAGCGACTCCACGCTGCAAGAACTCAGCACCGCAACCGGCGAACTCACCAACCTCGCAACCTTCCTCAGTGAAGGCACCACCGCCAGCATCTCCGCCGTCGGCTACATGCCCGATGAAAAGAGCTTGCTCTTCACCAGCGACCACGAAAGCGACGGCATCACCCGCCTCTACCTGCGCGACGCAGCCGGCAAAATCGCCAAGCCCCTCGCCGCTCTCGACAAGTTTGAACTCGACGGCGCAAGCACCAACGAAGATCGCACGCTCCTGACCGTCGCCAGCAACGAAGACGGCTACGGCGTCATGCACGTTTACCGCTTGCCCAGCTTCGAGCCCGTGCAACTCCCCCAAACCCCTCGCGGCATCGTCAGCGCCGCCAGCCTCCGCGGCAACCAACTCATCTACAGCGTCAACAGCGCCCGCGTCCCAGGCCTCGCCTTCGCATACACCATTCCCGACGCAAACAAACCAGCCGCCCCTCAAGACAATCAAGCCCGCCAAGTCACCTTCGCCGACACCCAAGGCATCGACCTCGCCACACTCTCTGAGCCCAAGCTCATCAAATACAAAAGCTTCGATGGCCTCGAAATCCCCGCATTCATGTACCTCCCCGCCGACTGGAAACCCGGCAAGCCCGTCCCCTTCGTCGTCGATTATCACGGCGGACCCGAAGGCCAGCACCGCCCAGGCTTTGATCGCGAAGCCCAGTACCTCATCAGCGAAGGCTTCGGTTTGCTGCTTCCCAACGTGCGCGGCAGCAGCGGCTACGGCCGCAACTTCCAGATGATGGACGACTACAAAAAGCGCTGGGACAGCGTCAAGGACGGCGTCTTCGCCGCTCAGTGGCTCGTCGATCAGGGCTACGCCACGCCCGGCAAAATCGCCACCTACGGCGGCAGCTACGGCGGTTTCATGTCCGTCGCAACCCTCGTCGAAGACACCGAACGCGTCGAACGCGGCGAAGCCAAGCAGCGCCTCTTCGGCGCAGGCTGCAAAGTCGTCGGCATCGTCAACTTCCAAACCTTCCTGCAGAATACCGCCGGCTACCGCCGCAAACTACGCGAAGCCGAATACGGCCCGCTGAGTGATCCGCAATTCCTCGACAGCGTCAGCCCCCTCCTCCGCGCCGACAAAATCAACGCCCCCATGATGCTCGCCCACGGCCTCAACGACCCGCGCGTCCCCGTGGGCGAAGCCATGCAACTCGCCGAAGCCCTCCAACGCCGAGGCTTCGACCCCGAACAAGTCTACTTCCACGACGAAGGCCACGGCTTCGCCAAACTCGAAAATCGCCTGCTCTTCCAAAAGCGATTGTCGAGATTCCTGAAGCGCACCATCGCTCAGTGAGACTCAAGTACAAGCATGACGCGGCCTGTCGAGAGATAGGCCGCGTTTTTCTTGGGGAAGAATGCAATCGTGCTGTTGAAGCATGGGTGCGCGCACGCAAACATTTGCACAAGTCAAAGTCCGTGCCACAACTCAGGACGCCCGTGAGCATAACGGATGTCCATGCGCGATTTGCCTGCTTTGCAGTGCAGAAACCGTGGGATACATTGCTCGCGGAGGTGCTCCATGCCAATGGTGGTAATTCGCGATAGCTTGACGGCGGGCGGTGAAGACGGCGTCTACGAGCTGGAATTTCCCAGCGAGCAGATGACAGTGCGCGAGCTTATTCGCGAGCGCGTGTACCAGGAAGTGCAGGATTACAACCTCGCAAAGCGCACGCGCAAAATGCTCGTGCAGCCCGACGAGGAAGAAACCGCACGCAACCAGACCGAGCATCGCCCACGGCGCGACGTGGACTGGAAAGCACAGTTTGATATAGCATGCGAGGCGTTCGCCAAGCGATCGTTCCTCGTGCTCGTGGAAGATCGGCAGGTCACGTCGCTCGATGAAAGCGTGACCCTGCAACGCGGCGTGGAAGTAACCTTCTTGAAGTTGGTGCCGCTGGTGGGTGGGTGAGGGCGCGACGTGCGGTGAACTCGTCGCTGCACGCCTGATGAACGAGGAAACACCTGTGAGGAGCGAATCGATGACTGCAGCGAGGCTGAGTCGGAAGGACGCCAGCGAGTTTGATAACGCAACGCGCAAAGCAGCGGTGAAGCAACGGGACAGTTACTGGCGATTCAGCATGGAAATCGCTGACCCGGCCACCAAAGGCGCGGCGTATGCGCTCCACAGTTTGCGTCGCATGGTGGAAATGCGTAAAGACTCGCCAGCCGGCTTCGGCGGCGATACCTACGGAAAATCGCAGGAGGCAATTGAGCATCGCGAGTTCACCATCCTCCGCAACACGCTGGAGGCGGTGCTCAAGCGGGCGAAGCTGACAGCCGCGGACTCTCGCGAACTACTCGTGCTTTGGCGCGAGGTGATGCCATCGTTTTTGAAGAGTTCTCTTGTGCGACCAATCAGCAACGCCGTGGAGCGAGCGAAACTCATCGATGATCCGGGGTTTCTCGCTTGGCTGCCGGATGCGGTCGCGTGTACCAGTGAGATTTCGTCGGCGGATAGGGCGTGGGTCGCTAAGGCCCGGAAGTGGATGGGGCTTGACGATTGCCCATCTTTCTCGCAGGGCGAAGTTTTCGGTGAGGCTGCACAGAATCTCGTCGCGCACGGAGGCTCGCACGCAACAACCTGGGGACGAGTCCTTTCGCACGCGCAGCGGGCAAGCGGTTCCACACCGTCGCGAGCGTGGCTGAAGGAAGCAGCCGCCCTGCTGACGTTGCTCGGCAACAACGAGTTCACGCAGGCGCTCACTGACCTGTTCGCAGCGGCGGAGAAGCCTCGCACTGCTCCCGCGCAGATCAACAGCTACATCACATTCGACGCCGGAAGTTACGAACTCACGGATACATCGCAGGACGTCCTCAAGGGCCTCGCCTGGATGGCCGCAAGCATCGACACGCCCGAAATGTCGCGAGCGCTCGGACGGTTGACGCTATCGGCCTACAAAAAAGTTCCCGGTCGCGGCCCGCGCGCAGTGAAGGTGGGCAACGCGGCGGTGTGGGCGCTGAGCCAGCAAAGCAGTGAAGCATCGCTAGGACAACTTGCGATGCTGAACGTGAAGGTGAAGTTCGGCACCGCCCAGAAGATGATCGAGAAAGCGCTGAATGTAGTGGCCGCAGCGCGAGGCCTGCCTCGCGCGGAGATTGATGAGTTGGGCGTGCCATCCTATGGACTCGAGCAAGTTGGCCGCCGCGAAGACACGCTCGGCGAGACTCGCTTGCTGCTGGAGGTTCGCGGCGCGGGCGACGTCTCGCTGCGATACTTCAAGGCCGACGGCAAAGAAGTAAAGAGCCCGCCCGCTGCACTCAAACAGAACTTCGCGGATGATCTGAAGGAGTTCAAAGCGTCGCTCAAGGACATCGAAACGATGCTCAGCGCGCAGGTTGCGCGGCTCGACGGACTGATGGGCAGCCAGCGCGTCTGGAGCGCGGACAATTGGCAGGCTCGGTACATGCAGCATCCACTCATCGGCGTGCTGGCGCGGGGCTTGATCTGGACAACAGGCGAAGGGAACGCCGCTCGCGCGTTTGTGTGGAGTAGCGGCGAGTGCGTGGATGCAACAGGCCAGAAAGTTGCAACACCAACGGGCGATCAGCAAGTCCGGCTGTGGCATCCCATCGACGCAACACGCGAGCAAGTAGTGGCATGGCGTGAATACTTTGAGTCGCGTCGTATCAAGCAGCCTTTCAAGCAAGCACACCGCGAGGTGTATCTGCTGACCGACGCCGAGCGTCGCACGACCACGTATTCCAATCGGTTCGCAGCGCACGTCATCAAACAGCACCAGTTTCACGCTCTCGCACTGCTGCGCGGCTGGAAGAACAAGCTGCGACTTTCCGTTGATGCAGAGTTTCCTGCGACGAGCAAGATCATTCCATGGGCCGGTCTGCGCGCCGAGTTCTGGGTTGAAGGCATCGGCGATGATTACGGCGTTGATACCAACGACGCGGGCGTGTACAACCTGCTCGCAACCGACCAAGTGCGGTTCTATCGCGCTGAAGCAGGAGAGAACGTTTCGCACGCATGGAGTGCGGGCTTTGAAATGACCGCAGTTCGCGCGGAAATAAACGAGCCGGTGCCGATTGAGCAAGTGCCAGCACTCGCTCTGAGCGAGGTACTACGCGACGTTGATCTCTTCGTCGGCGTCTGCTCCGTCGGCAACAACCCGCAGTGGCAGGATGGCGGCCCCGAAGGCCGCCACCGCGACTACTGGTGGAGCTATAGCTTCGCAGACAAACTGACCGAATCAGGCTCACAGCGGCGCGAACTGCTCGAGCGACTCGTGCCCAGGCTTGCAATTCGTGACGTATGCACATTCACGGATCGCTTCCTTGTCGTCAAAGGCAGACTACGAACGTACAAGATTCACCTGGGCAGCGGCAACATTCTCATGGAACCCAACGACCAGTACCTCTGCATCGTGCCAGGACGAAGCGACGCCGCACCCAGCGACGTCTTCCTCCCCTTCGACGGCGATCGCGTGCTTTCCATCATCTTGAGCAAAGCGCTGATGCTCGCCGAGGATGACAAGATCAAGGACAGCAGTATCACCTCGCAGATTCGCGCCAAGTGAGCGAACATCAATCGGATGTACGCACGTACCCCGCGCCTCCAAAAATCTTCACCCTACCTCCCGCTTCTGTGCGCTCAATCCAAGTCACTCTGCCGCAAACCCCTTGCTTTCCGCCGACAATCTGCGAAGATACTTCCGGTGGCCCGTCACGGTGCCGCCGAGTCTCCCTGTTCGCTCGTGTGGCGGCAGTCAGTTCTTCACGTCGAACGCGACGCGACACTGACCCGCTCGATGACCCAGCGATCACACCCTCGGCAGCAAACCAACCATCCACCAGCGGTCTTGGGCATTTGGTGGGCCGCCCCTCCGGGGCCGGCAGCATTCCAAAATCGCGGACACGCCGCGAAGTTTCGCTGCAAGCGAAACCAGCCCCAGCCCGCCGATCCCGGTGCGCCAGCCACGCTCGTTGCAGCAATGCAACCCAGGTCATCCCACGCACGCGGTGAATCGACAGCCGGAAAATCCAACCACGCACCCAAGCCGCCGCAACGGCCCACGACGCCACTCGCGCGATGGTCGCCAATCCCGCGCCAGCACGAATGCCGAATCACGAATGCCGAATGCCGCGTCTCAGCTCTTCATATTCACAAACTGCAACGGCAAATCCAACCCCGCTCCGTTCAGAAACTTCATCACCGCCTGCAAATCATCAATCTGCTTCGCCGTCACGCGCAGCTCATCCCCCTGAATGCTCGGCTGCACCTTCAGCTTCGTGTCCTTGATCATCCGCACAATCTCTTTGGCCTTCTCTTGCTCGATGCCGTCGCGAATCTTCGACTCCATCTTGGTCCGCCCCGCCAACGTCGCTTCGGGCTCCGAAAAATCAAAACTCTTCAGATCAATCCCGCGCTTGTTCGCCGCACTGCGAAACATCTCAATCACCCCCTTGGCCTTCATCCCGTCATCCGCGACGATCTTGATCTTCTTCTCCTTCTTGTCGACCGTGATCTCCACCGGCGACCCACGAAAATCAAACCGCGCGGCAATCGCCTTGTTGGTGTTGTTGATGGCGTTGTCGAGTTCGGGAAAGTTGAAACGAGAAACGATGTCAAAAGATGGCATGGGAGATGATAGAACAGCGACGCCGAGTTTTGAAATGTTGGCGATTACTCGGGAGCCGGTGTCCGTAGCCGGGCATTCAGCCAAGCCGCGGCTGCGTCGATGCCAGCGTCGGTCACGGCGTGGCCTACTCCCTTGTCGACAAATGTCGTCGCATCCGCGCGAGCACTGGCGAGCTTGCCCGCGAATGCGAGTTGTTCGGTATGCCACGCGTCACCATTTCCCAGCACCAGCATGACGGGCGCGAGTCCGGTGAAATCAGGCTCAAACAGCGGCGAAATCGCCGGATCGGTTCGCAGCACATCAGCGGGGAACGTGTCGGCAACAAACCACTCGATCATTTGCCTGGTGCCCGCGTGCGTGACGGTGGCGGCGGTCATGTCAACCACGGGCACAAAGAGCACCGCGCCGGCGAGCGGCAACCGCTGCTCGCGCGCGATGAACAGCATCTGCGCGCAGTATGCTGCACCCGCCGAGTCGCCTGAAAGCGCGATCGGACCAGGCTTTGCGCCAAACTCTTTCGCCGCGTGCTCTCGCATCCACTGCACGACAGCAAGGCACTCATCGCGAGCTGCCGGCCACTTGGCTTCGGGCGCGAGCGAGTACCCCACGCTCACGACAATCACATCCGCCCGCTGCGCGAGCTTGGTCGTGAGTCCTTCATGCGATGCGATCGACCCGGCGATGAACCCGCCGCCATGCACAAACACAACCACCGGCAACGGCTCATCAACGCGCGGCACATACACCCGCACCGGAACGCCGCGACCCGCGAACGGCACCGCGAAGTCCTTGATCGCCGCCATCTGCACGACAACGGGGCCGAAGAACGGAGCATTTTTGTTGATGCGCTCGCGAAGTTCGAGGGCGGTGGGGCGCGGCGGGTGGAAGTGGCGCAAGGCGAAAACGCCGACTGCTCCAACACCGATCGACGCCACGACCGCGAGCAAGATGGCAAGGCGAGATCGCATCGAGCACAGTGTATATGCAGTCGCAGATCAGTCCCAAGCGCGGCCATTACCACCCAAGCGCGCCCCAGCCGCCACGCTCACCTTCACGGCCACAAACGTCGGCTTTACGCGCTTCTCGAATTCCGTGCAGTACTTGTTGATGATCGTACGAATCGCCCAGTTGTTGCCGTGGGCGACGGCGTAGATTGGTCTAGTTGGTGTTGTTGATGGCGTTGTCGAGTTCGGAGAAGTTGAAACGGGAAACCATGTCAAAGGATGGCACGGAGGATGGTAGAAGCGTGCGATCACCGTAAAAACTCGCTGCCCACCAATCCGATATCTCAATAGTTCAAGACTTGATTCGACGCTTGACCCGCACCAAACTGAGCGCCGTTTCGCCGCCGTGCTCCTCGTCACCAAGTTTCATTGCACTCGACAAACCGAGCGAAATGCGATGGATATTCGCTCGCAACTTCTTCAGACCCTCGGCAAAGTCCTTCGCCCAAACTGCGTGACGATTCACCTTGACATACAAGCGGATCATCTGTCCTGCAAATGCGCCTCGCAGCGGAATGACGAAGAAACTGCCACCTGCGGCGACGACGATGATTTCATCCAGGCACGTGTCGTACTTCGAGAGGACGACAGTGTGATACCCGGGTTCGTCCATGCGATGGTAATCAAGCCAGTACTTGACCTCTTCGCGAGCGGCGGACTGATCTTCGAGTCCATACACGACCGCAAGGCACCCATCAATCTCGGATTCCTTGCAATGAAAGAGAAGCGCGCCATCGTGATGCGTGTAAAACGTGACAAGCGACTCGAAACGCGGGTCATGCCGTACATCGCCGAGAGCAGACTGCAAGGTGTGTTCGTCGCTTGGTTCGCGGAACAGATGCTCGCCATGAAACGTGAACGTCCGCTTGGTGGCCTTTCGACACAAGAAAGTGAGGGCGCGAACACTCGGGTCTGTCGATGTTGTCCATGCTTCGAATGCCGCCTCGAACACCATCTCAAACTGCAACGGCCCGATGGCTTCGACAATCTCGCCGGAAAGCCCCGAAGCCAAGTGATGCATTGTCGCGGGTCGCTGGACCGTTTCAGGAGCGTCCTCCATCCACATGCGTGTCACACGGGCGGCTTGTTGTTCCTCGGACATCCACGTCGTCTGAAGACACAGCGGCGTGCCCTTGGGCCACAGCGAGTTCCACGACGCGATCAACGCCGCACCGTCCTTCGGCGACGTTTTCTTGAGCAGTGCCTTGGCCTCGAAGTGAATTGTCTGTAGCACCAACTGCTCATCTCGCTTCAACTGTTCCTTCGTGATTCGAGCGACCGCTGCCTCGGGAAGACTGGTCACGCCGAAGACGATGTCCTTCGACCATTCGTTTACACACAGAGCCGACACACCAACGAGCGGACGTCGCTCAGGTGAGTGTTCGGCCTGTTCACGAAACTTCTCGATCTGCGGCTGAATTGTTGCGAGTCGAGTCCAGTCTGGAGCGGCTGACTCATGCTCGCGGGCTACCTGCTCCATCAGCGCGAGAGCGGGCACTGATGGATTGGCCTTGACGTACAGCTGCATCAGTCGGCGAATGCACCGTCCACGATAAAGAGCAATTGCCCAATCGGGTAGTTCGTGTACCACGGTGTAGACCTTACCAATCGACAGGCCCACTGTTGCCCCCGATCACCGCGCCCCCGCCCCCACGCTCACCTTCACCGCCACGAACGTCGGCTTCACGCGCTTCTCGAATTCCGTCCAGTACTTGTTCATGATCGTGCGGATCGCCCAGTTGTTGCCGTCGGCGAGGCCGCAGATGGTGGTGCCGGGCATGCTGCCCATGCTGGTGGCGATCTCCAGCGCCAAGTCCAGGTCCTTGGTCTTCGCGTTGCCGTCTTCGATGCGGCCCATCAACTGATACAGCCAACCCGAGCCTTCTCGGCATGGCGTGCACTGGCCGCAGCTTTCGTGCTTGAAGAATCGCGCGATGTTGCGGGCGACGGCGACCATGTCGGTGTCTTCATCAAAGATCGTGGGGCCAGCGGTGCCGAGTCCGAGCACGTTGTACTTGCGACCAATGTCAAAGTCCATCTCGGCGTCGTACTGATCCGGGCCCAAGATGCCCATGCTCACGCCGCCGGCGATTGCGCCTTTGAATTTCTTGCCGTTGCGGATGCCGCCGCAGAGTTCTTCGACGAGCACTCGCAGCGGAATGCCCAGTTCGCACTCGTAGCAGCCGGGGCGATTGACGTGGCCGCTCACGCCCATGAGCTTGGTGCCGTGGCTGCCCGGCGCGCCTTGGAACGCGCTCGCGACGCCTTGGCCCAGGAACCAGTCGGCCCCAAACTCCATGATGCTGGGCAAGTGCGCCAGCGTTTCGACGTTATTGATGATCGTGGGCTTACCGAAAAGTCCCTTCACAGCCGGGAACGGCGGCTTGATGCGCGGCCAGCCGCGCTTGCCTTCGATGGCTTCAAGCAGGCCCGTTTCTTCGCCGCAGATGTACGCGCCCGCGCCGCGGTGCACGTAGCAATCAACGGCGAAAGTGCCGCCGCGACCGGTGCTGGTGCCGTTGAGCAAACCCTCGCTGCCGAAAACGCCGTTGGCGTAGGCCTCTTTGAGCGCGTTTTCGAGAACTTGTGCCTGGTGGTGATACTCGCCGCGAATGAAGATGAAGGCCGTCTTGATGCGGCATGCGTAACACGCAATCGCGATGCCTTCGAGTAGCAGGTGCGGATCAAAGTCCATCAGCAGGCGATCTTTGAACGTGCCGGGCTCAGACTCGTCGGCATTGATGGCGAGATAGCGCTGGCCCGGGTCGGCTTCGACGCCGTTGGCATCGACGGCGAGCTTGGGCAGGAACGTCCACTTGAGACCCGTCGGGAAACCTGCGCCGCCGCGGCCGCGCAGCACGCTCTTCTTCACGTCTTCGGTTACGGCGTCGGGCTTCATGCCGAGAGCTTTGCGCAGGCCCACATAGCCGCCGGTTTTGACATACTCGTCATACGAAACCGTGTGCCGGCCTTTGGGGTCGGCGTAGGGCCAGCAGGGAATGCGTTTGGTGAGTACGGCACCACCGCCATGCGCGAGCGACGCGAGCTTGGGGTTGACCTTGCCGGAGGGGTTGGAGGTGGTGAGGCCTTGGGGGTGAAATGCCATAGGTGAGAAGAATACGCGGCAGAAGGTCCGTTGGAGACAGGGGAATGGCCGGGTCTTGACCAATCCTTCGCGTCACTGGCTGGGACCGTCGGTCTCGTAGGTGATGCGCATGCCGGCGATCTGCAGCTGGGAATCAGCAAAGCCGCCCGCCCATTCGATGACCCAGCCGTTGGTGTCCGGGCGCTCGGGCTGAACAACCAGTTCAAGAGCGGCGTTCTGGTTGTCGACCACGATGGGCGTGGGAAGGGGCAGCACGCCTGTGCGCTGCGAACCGCTCTGAGCTTCGGTTGTCACTTCGCTGACGATGGACGCAACCTGGTTGGGCAGCGTCGTACGCAGCAGGAAAAAACGCATGTGGCGTGAGGCGTCGTTGTCGTTGTAGAAGATACTGATATCGCGGATGCGTGACCCGTGGGGCAGGTTGAGCGGCACACGCAGCGTGATGTTACTGGTACCCGACGGGCCGCGGATGATCTGGCCGTAGAAACCGGTTCGCACCGGAACATCCGGACTGTTGCGCGTGCCGGGCAGAAACTCGCCGACGGAGTACATGCGGTAAGTGATGCGAGGTGTGGCGAAGTTGATGTTGCCGGTGACACCCACGTTTCCAATAACGCGAACACCGCCCGCGGCACGCACCGTGACCTGATTGGCTGCGGTGCTGGTGGTATACACGCCCGCGGACAGGTCGCTGCGATCGGACCAGACGAACGCGCCCTCATGCAATGCGCGGGCTCGTGTGCCGCCCGCGAACGAGCCGATAGCGGTGGCTTGGTTGTCGATCCCACCCAGCACGCTGGACCAATCACCGGATGCGAGGTTGGCATCTCCACCAACGACGGTCGATCCGTACGCGGTGGCTTGGTTGTAGATGCCGCCTGACATGGTGGAGAAGGGACCCGTGGCCTGATTCGAATAGCCACCGCCCAAGACGGATCGATCACCGCTCGCGATGTTGACATCGCCACCACCCACAAACGACATGAAGCCCTGCGAGCGATTACTGAAGCCGCTGGCGATGGCGCTGCCTGCGCCCGATGCGATGTTGCCGTTGCCACCGCCGATGAATGAGCGGTCGCCGCTGGCAAGGTGGAAGTCGCCGCCTGAGACCGTTGCGACAAACCCACTGGCCGCGTTCTCGCTACCGCCTGCGATCGTCGAGAAACCGCCACTTGCGCGGTTGTTGACACCACCGCCCACGGATGAGTATTGGCTGCTGGCGCGATTGCCCGAGCCGCCCAACACGCTGCTGAATACGCCTGTGGCGCGATTGTCGCGACCTGCCCCCACGGTGGCGTACCAGGCATCCTGCGTTGAACCAACCGAATCGCCCGCGCGGTTGTTGCCGCCACCGCCGACGAAGCCGTAATCATCCGTGACGCGGTTGTTGGTATTGAAGCTGTCGAGCAGGTCGGAGGAAGAACCGCCAGCGATCGTGCCGAAGTTTGCGGTGACGCTGTTGAGTGCCCCGCCACCGACGACTGCGCTCGACCCGGAAACGGTGTTGAAGTACCCGCCAGCGATCGTCGCGTGAAACGCTTGCGCCTGATTTTGGCTGCCGCCGCCGATGGTTGCACTGTCACCCGCAGTGTTGACCGTGTTGCTTGAGCCGCCACCGATGTTGGCCCACGACGCGGCGATGGAGTTGTTCATGCCGCCGCCGATGGCTGCCGCGTAGGCGGGCGAAAGGATGACGTTCGAGCTGGATCCGGCGATGATGTTGGGGTGGCCCGAGCGGAAGTCAATCATCAAGCCACGCGTGCCGTTGGATCGCAACTGGAGCGGGCCTGTCGGATTGTCGATGGGACCTGACATTTGAATGCCCGCAAACGCGTTGGTCCCTCCGAAGATGTTCGGAGCGTTCAAGCGTGGCACATTCACGCTCAAAGCGGCGTCGGGAAGCGTGCCGGTGAGATTGCCAGCGTTGGTCAACTGCGCCGGGCTCAGACCAGCGAGCGTGTTGGCGTTTGCCGCGTTGTCTGCCTGCGTCGCCCTCGCGGCACGCGGAGCAGAGGTGAGCGCTTGCTCGGGCGCGAGATCCTGCAAGCCTGTTGCGTCGCCGCAGTCCAGACCCGCGTCAGGACGCACGCTGATCCGCAGCCAATACGCCTCGCGCATGAGCGAGGGCAGATCAGGACCGACCTGCACTTGCACACTGAATTGACCCGCGACGACGGGGACGTTGTCGGCGCAGAGCGTTCGGATGATCGAACCGTTGCCGTCCAAAAGCGTGAAGAACAAATCGTGCGGGCCACTTGCGGGACCGGTTGCGTCGTTCAGGATGCCCTGATACGTGAACGCGTCGGCGGGCGAATCGATGGCGAGCGCCGCTCCGCTGCAACTTGCCACGCACACCGCCGTCAAGAATCCTCGCACGTATTTGCCACGCATGGGCGCTCTCCGCACTCTCAATCACGGGGATCAACCGGCACACGCGCTGGCTGCGTCCTGCTGGATGAAGCGAGAAAGTCGTCTGCTTGATGCCACGAATCAGCGGAAAGCCGGTACACGTGACCGCGCGATGGCGAGTGAAGTACACGCCGGGCGACGGAAATTACCACCCGAAAGAGTGGCAGGGCCGTTCGCAACGCAGCAAGATGCGGGGTGGATGCTCATCGCGACAGCAGACAGTGAACGTACTGAGATCGTCTGGGCATCACTGCTGTGTTGGCTTGTCCGGAAACTGCACTTCATCAATAACCGTGCGTCGCAGTGTCACGCTTTGCGGACCTTCGGGCGTATCAACGAGCGTTTGTGCCGTCATCTCGCGGCGTGCGACTTCCTGCGACACCGGTTTGTGCGGCGCAGGATCACTCGTGATCGCTTTGGCGATCTGTCCGAAGAACGATCCGAGGTTCCACGCGAGCGAGCGCTCCTTGCGAGGCATGGACGATTGTACGTGCTGAGTGGGTGAGATGGATTACTGCACGCCCAGGTGATAGAACAGCCATGCCATGACATCGACCTGTTGCTCGATTTGGGCGCTCAGCGGCGTGCCGGCGCCGTGGCCGGTGTTGCCGCTGGTGCGCAGCAGTGCGGTTGCACCGACTTCTTGCATGCGTGCGGTCATTTTTCGGCTTTGCATGGGGTCGACGCGCGGGTCGTTCGCGCCGGTCAGGAACAACACGGGCGGATACTTCACGCCTTCGCGCACGTTGTGATATGGCGAGTAGGCGTAGAGCGCTTTGAACTGAGCGGGGTCGTTCACTGTGCCAAACTCGGTGACGTTGAACGCTCCGTTGGGCGAAAGCTCGACGCGCAGCATGTCGTAAATGCCGACGTGACTGACGACGCAGCGGTACAACTCGGGATGTTGCACGATTTGCGTGCCCATGAGCAGGCCGCCGTTGCTGCCGCCTTGGATCGCGAGTCGTTTGCTGCTTGTGTACTTGTTCTTGATGAGCGACTGAGCGCACGCGGCGAAGTCGTCGAAGACGTTTTGCTTGTTGAGCAAGTTGCCCTGGCGGTGCCAGGCTTCGCCGTATTCGCCACCGCCGCGGATGTTGGCGAGGGCGAAAATCACGCCTTTTTCGAGCAGTTGCAGGTTGCGCAGGCTGAAACGGGGCGACTCGCTGACGCCGTAGCCGCCGTAGCCGGTGAGCATGAGAGCCGCGCTGCCGTCAAGCTTGGTGCCCTTCTTCATGACGATGTTGATGGGCACGCGGGTGCCGTCTTTGCTGGTTGCGAATTCGCGCCGCACTTCGTACTGGGTCAGGTCGAGGTTGGGATAGCTCTGGCCGAAGTTCGTGCTTTTTGTCACGCCGGTCGCGGGGTCAAACAACTTCCAGGCCATGGGTTGCGTGAAGCCGACGTTGCTGAAGAGCACGCGGCCGTCATCGAGCACGGTGGTGCCGCCGACGGCGGAGACCGCAAACAACTCGGGGCCTTTCACGGCTTTGCCGTCTTTGGTAAAGACGCGCAGTTCGCTGGGGCCGCCGGTTTGCATCGTTGCGAAGATGTGATCCTTGCCGATCACGAACACGGAAGGATCGAAGAAATCGATCTCAAAAGTCGCGTCTTTGAACTCGGGCACGATCACTTCAAGGAAGCCGATGGTTGTGACGCTTAGCTTGCGCCGCACGACTTGGCCGCGCTCGGCACCATTCGCGCGAGAGACGGCATAGATGTAACCATCGCTGCCCATCGCAGCCTGGACCCACTTGGCTTCGACGTTTGCGATTTGCGTCCAGGCACCGGGTGAACCTTCCTGATCGGGCGTGCGCACGAAGTGATCAAACTCGCCGCCGTCGCCATACTGCATGCTTGCGAGCACCCACTGCTGCCCGCGCGCGTCGGTCTTGGCATCCAGCATCCACTCGGCGATGCGCGGCGCGTTGGTGCCGAGTTCAAATCTATCTTCACTGGTGGGTTTGCCAAGTTCGTGGAAGTAAATCTGCACGTAGAAGTTCATATCCGCTTCGGACTTCTCGCCGGTGCGCGGGTAGCGCGTGTAAAAGACGCCACTGCCGTCGGTGGCCCATGCAAGCGAGCCGCCTGCGGTGCCCCCGTTGACGCGCGGAATGACTTCGCCCTTGGGCGTACCACTCGCAACATCAAAAATCGTCACGTCACCCAGTTCGCTGCCGTCTTTGCTCATGCAGACGGCGAGCAGCGTTCCGTCGGGACTGGGCACGCTCCAATCAATTGTCGTACCGCCGCCAGCGTCGAGCGTGTTGGGGTCAACGAGCACGCGTTCGGGAATTGCGTCAGTGGGCCAGCTTCGCCATACGAGTTTGTCTTGCTGTGCGCCGGGCTCGCGCTTCATCGCAAACAATCGGCCACTGGTTTGGTGAAAGCCGTAGTACGAAATGCTCTGCATGCCCAGAAGCTGCGTGGCGCGTTCGCGAATGCTTGCGATGTTGGGCAAGGCATCGAGGGTTGCGCGAGCCTTCGCGTTTTCGGCTTCGCTCCAGGCTTTGACGGCTGCATCGTCCCAGTTTTCGAGCCATTGGTATTTGTCGACGACGCTGACGCCGTGATAGATATCGACGGCGGGCGGGCGGGTGATGGCGGTTGTGGTTTGCGATGGCGGCGTGAGGGCATTCGTGCGCGCGGGCGCCGCGGGTTGCGTTGTCGCAACTGGCGATGACTTTCGCGCCTCGCTCGTGGATGGAGTTGTGGCTGCTTGCTTTGTCGATTCTGGATTCTTCGCTTGCGGCGTGTTCGCTTTCCCCGCGCACGCCCCCAATGCAACCACGCTTGCCAACCCCGCAACTCCAACGACGCGCATCGCGATATGCATAGTCCGCTCCTTTTCAGGAGCGTAGAAGGCAACAAGCAGCAATCAATATTTGGGCGAGAGCGACCCACCCAATCGCGGATCGCCCGCGACAGGGTCATTCACCGCGCCGCGCAGGTCGCCCATCGTCGGTACGCCTGCGCTGCCGGCTCCGGCAGCGGTGCTATCTGAGGTGCCGTTACTTGCAGCTGGCTGGCCATTACTCGCGAGTGCGGGCTCGGTTTCATTGCCATCGGCTGCGTCGTTTGCCGGTTGTGTCGGCACCATCGCGGCCTGAGAGTTTCCAGCGAGTTTGGATACATGTCCTGAGTTGAGTGCGCCCCAGATCGCGAGGCCTCCCAACGCAATCAGCACGCTTGCAGCCATCGCGAGGCCTGCGAAGCTCCATCGCTCGACGCGTTGTTGCACCATTGCGTTGGACGCGGCGACCAATTCAGCGGGCACGGGTCCGATGTCAGTACTAAGACCGCGCCCGAGTGCGTCGAGCCGGCGCGTCAGGATGTCATCTTGTTCACGATTCATTGCTTTACTCCCACGACATCCGCCGAAACTTTGCTAGGCACATGCTTTTCTGCCATGCGCTCGCGCAACTGTTCGATTGCTTTTGCGTACCGACTCGCCAATGTCGAGCGGGCCACCCCGAGCGCCGCCGACAACTGATCAAACGACAAACCTGCAATATGCCGAAGCACGAGCACATCGCGATGCTCTTCTGACAAAGTTTCCATCGCCCGCGCCACGTCGCCGAATGCGGCCCAGGTTTGCGTAGCGTCGCTGCTCGCGTCGGCCGCACCTTCGCAGCGTTCCTGCCGCGCTCGGCGAGCGACTTCGCGCAGGCGGGTCATTTCGCGATGCTCGCCTCGCAGTGCGTTGAAGGTCGCGTTGCGTGTGGAAACCACCAAGAAAGCGCCGACATCACGCACTTCGCGCAAACGCGAGTCGGGTAGTCGCAAGACGTCCATCAACACGCGCTGCACGATGTCGCCAGCCATGTGTGAGCGCTTGGGACCAAGCAGCCCGCGCGCAACCGCGAACATGCGCGGCGCGAAGACGCGCCACAGTTCCTCCGCCGCCCCGGGCCGACCACTGCGAAAACCTGTGAAGATCGCGGCGTCAGTTTCCAACGAGAACGCGTGCCCGCCGCCTCCATCGGCTTGCGGGTCACGCGTCTGCGGACATGATTCGAAGAGCCAACTCGTAGAAACGAACTCCTTACATACTGGCGCACATCATTCGCCAACGTCGCTTAGCGAACATCACCCTCCGCGGCGGGTTTCTGCATTTCTGCGGGCAGTTTGCCGTCGTTTTGGATGTATGCCTCGAGCATTTTCTTTGTTGCTTCGAACGTGCCTTGCCCCTTTTTGTCTGCGCTCCAGGCCTTGACTAACGAAGGCGCCATCCGCTGTGCGACCACGCCATACTCGCCGCTGGTTACTGCGGTTGCCAGTCGCAGCAGTTCATCGTGAGCCTTTGGCTGGTCCCAAATTGCCGCACTGTCCACGTAAAAATCTTTGAGACGGGCAACCGCAGCGTCAAGCTGGTTGCGATCCATCTTGCGGATTACCTCATCGGTCGGCTGCAGGCCATCGCCGCTGACCATGGGCATGAAGTCAGCCAGTTCTTTCGCGCCGCGCTCGCCTTGGAACTTCTCCTTGAACCACAAGTCGAATATCTCCCACTCACCCATCACGCTGTCGCGCAGGCCGAAGACATCTTCGGTGTTCATCGGCCGCATTGTGCCCAGCACTTGCTGCGCACTGTCGGTGCTGAGAGTTCCTGACCGGAGGCGGTCTTCAACCCAACTGCACGTCAGTGAATTCATCGCAGCTCCCACGAGGCCACTGATGAGGATGCGATCATGGCGGACATGCTCTGACATCCGCATGGCCGCTTTCACACGCCGCACTGCCTCGCGCTCGTTTGCTGCTCGCGTTTCTCCCTGGGCTTCGATTGCCATCAAGCGCGATGCATCGGCAATCAACATGCGGGCCGAGCCACGCATGAGACCGAGATGCGGCAGCAAAAGTTCAAGCCCACCCTTGTAATCGAGTCCCCAATCACATTCGTCCATCATCGCGGCGTTGATGATCTTGCCGACGTAGGCCTGCTGCTCGACCAGCATCGATACTTGGCGCTCATCTTCACCCTGGCGGCTATGCAATGTCCCTCGCTGGTCGGGTGAGATTGAATCCCATGCGGCCACGTACGCCTGCGCGGCATTCTGCCCTTGCAATAGAGGTGGCCGGTTGTTGCTGCTCGCAAACTGCTCGGCGATCGTCGGAATTTTCTGTGCGGCTTGCGTGTTCGTCGGCTGTGCCCCCGCAGCACCGGCCACCGTCATCAACAACGCTGCCGCCAACAACTGCTTTCCACCACGCATAACCGACTCCATTCCCAGCGTTCGCACGCTGTTCGTTTGCCGTTCGCCGCCTCGAACGGATGCCGCTGTTCTACCCACCACCTTCGACACCGCAGCTGGCCTGGCATCCGAATTCTCTCGCCATTTTTCATTCATTCGCATGTCGCAACCCGCGCGTTGCGTGTACATTCATTTCCCTGAAATTCTCAATTCTTCTTTCACGGGAACTCTGATTATGCTGCCCATATTCGTCGCCGCAATCGTGCCTGCCCTTGCTGAGCCTTCGCCCACGCCTGATCGCGCGCACCCGATTATCACTGAAATCCTCTACGCGGTGCCCACTGGGCCTGCGGGCGATGCCGATCAAGACGGCAATCGTTCGGCGACCGGCGATGAGTTCATCGAGATTTTCAACGCGGGCGAGAAGCCGATCAATCTTGAGGGCTATCGGCTGATGGACGGGCTGCCGACGCAAGGCAAAGCCGCGACGGATGAGAAATCGCACATTGATTTTACGTTTCCCAAAGCGACGCTCGCGCCCAAGCAAACGGCTGTCATCTTCAACGGCTTTGGCTCGACACCCAAGGGCGAAGTTGGCGATGCGACTGCTGCGAAAGCTGCGAACGACAATTTCCATGGTGCGCTGGTCTTTTCGATGAAGTGCAACAACCAGTATCAGGCGCTTTCGAACAGCAACGACATGGTTGTGTTGTTGGCACCGGATGGCACGGCTTTGCAATGCGTGCGATGGGATAATCGCGATGACGAAAAACGCGAGCAGGCGAATCGCAGCCGTCGCGATACGTCGGGAAAGAACAGCGACTCGACCAAGTCGGGTTCAAAGAACTCTCGCAACAACAGCCGTTCGCAGCCTGCTGACAAAGCCGCGCCGGAGGCGGCTCGCGTGACGCAAGACGCGCCGAAGTCAACCGGCAGCGTGACGCTGACGACAATTGAGGGTGAGTTCACGCCGCACATGGATCAATCTGCGACGTTGTTTAGTCCGGGACAGTTTCCTGCGGCACCGGCAGCCGACGCGGCGAAATCTGACCCGGCTGGCAAAGCATCTGAAACGAAAACCACCGAGAAGCCAGCGAGCAAACCCGCCACCTCTCCCCGCTGAAGTGCCCGCTACTATCGCACGTCGTCCTCGTAGCTCAGCCTGGATAGAGCATCGTGCTTCGAACGCGAGGGTCGTAGGTTCGAATCCTGCCGAGGACGCTTTTTCTGTCGTTTTGTTTCATTGCTTCGGCTGCGTTTTTTGGTTTGGTGCTTTTTTAGCACACCATGCATCGCGTAGTGATCCCGCCCTCAAGCGAGCTGCACTTTTCCTACGCTAAGGCATGCCCACTCCCCATCAGCGCGCTCAGCATCTCGCTTGGCTCAGCACCATCACCAGTTTGCCCACCGCCGCTGGACATGAGCAGCGCGTTGCGGAATTCATTACGGATTGGTGCGCGGAGCGGAGCGATCTTGATCTGACGCGGGACAGCGCGGGCAATCTGCACGTTGCTTTCAAGCCTTCGTCCACGCCGTTTCGCGAGGGACGGCCGATTTACTTCACGGCGCACATGGATCATCCGGCGTTCGTCGTCGAACGTGTGATCTCTCCTACGACGCTGCAACTTTCCTTTCGTGGCGGCGTGATGGACGACTATTTCAAGAACGCCACAGTCCTTGCTCATGATTCGACCAACGCGACTTTTACAGGCACGTTGACAGGCATGGTCGAAGCCGCGGGTCCCTTCAAGCACTATACCTGCGAGCTTGCTGCATCGAACAACACGCTGCGCGTGGGCGATGTGGTGACTTGGAACGTCGGCAGTGCCGAGATCATCGACAACAAAATGCACACGCTCGCGTGCGATGACCTTGCGGCCCTTGCGGCTGCGCTCAGCGCGTATGACGTGCTGCGCGACGCACGCGCTCAAGGCAAACAGATTCACGACACGCGGCTGCTCTTTACTCGCGCGGAAGAAATCGGCTTTATCGGTGCGATAGCGGCCGTCAAACTTGCGACCATGCCTATGGACGCGCGCGTCATCGCGCTCGAGAACTCGCGAAGTTTCGCGGAAAGCCCGATCCATGGCGGGCCGATCGTGCGAGTGGGAGATCGCGTCAGCGTTTTCAGCCCGACGCTTACTGATGCCATCGCGAAACGTGCCGAAGAGATCGCTGGCGGGGCGAGCACGGTTACGGCCTCGCAAAAGCTCAAAGACCTGCCGCCTTGGAAGTGGCAGCGCAAACTCATGGCAGGCGGCGCGTGCGAGGCCAGTGTGTTTTACAACGCGGGGTACGAAGCGACGTGCGTGTGCCTGCCGCTGGGCAATTACCACAACATGGCCGACCTCGATAATGTGCAGGCGGGCACCAACACCAGGCCTGCGACAATCGCCCGCGAGTTCATTGGCGTCGATGACTACCACGGCCTGATAGACCTGCTGATTGCGTGCGCTGAGAAACTGCCGGAAGGAACGAGCAAAGTGACGGCGATGGTCGAGAAGCTGTGGAACGAGCGGAGTTTTGTGCTGACGACGTAGAACTCTCCGGGCACTTTCATGAACGCTTCACAAATGAGCGATGATTACATTATCATTTGCGTAGTTCCAGAAAAGACCTGAGCATTTTTCTGGTTTTTGCTCGCCGCGCGTGTAAGTTGGTCGTACATCTATGACGATGAGCATGAGTTTGTCGCGTATCTTCTCGGGCCTTGGCACTTTCGCTTGCACCGGCGCGGTTGTCGCACAGCCACTTCCGCTCTCGCTCAATCTCACGACTGCGTACGCCGACACGAAGGCGGCGATGCTTGCGGGCGATGCTGACATAGTTTGCATAGGCGATAGTCTTACGTTCCGCCCCGGGGCATATTTCCCGTTTTTATCGCAACGCATGCGAGCAAAGTACGGCGACGGCGGTGAGGGTTTCCGTGCCATCTCTCCCTGGACAGGCAGCGCGTTTGATCCGGGATGGAACTTTGGTTTCATCAATACTGACAACTTTCCCTTTCGCGGATTTGACGGCCTGTGGGCTGGCGTGCTCGCAACTCAACCGACACTTTGCATCGCATCATCCTTTTCTGCTCGTGCTCGTCTGTACTACCTGACGCAGCCCGGCGGCGGAACGTTTAGTGTTGATCGGTTCAATTTCCCGACGACGTACATTGGGACCAACGCCACACAAAGTGGACTGGGTGTCGCGACGTTGGACTTCAGTGTGATTTCACAATCTGGCATGCGCATTCGGCCATATCCGGGCCAGCCAACTGATCTTGAGGAAGCTCCTGGCGAGCAGCAGCGTCCCGTTGAACAAGGACCGTTCATTTTGTACGGCGTTAACTGGCAGTCATGCACTCCGGGCGTGCGGCTTCACAGGGCGGCGAATGGTGGCTGGGGTGTTGAAAATTTCATCCGGCGCGATCAAAGCTTCACGCTCATGCTCCAAGACATCAATCCTGATCTCTTCATTATCATGTTGGGTCAGAATGATGGTCGATTGTCGCCTGAGCAATTCGCTTCGCGACTCAATGTGCTTGTCGACCGGTTGCAAGCCGACGTTCCCGCCGCCGAGTTCGTACTCGTCTCAACATATAACTCCGGCTCGCCGCCAGTTTTTGCTTTGGGTGATGCGGTCCATGAAGTTGCGAGACAGCGCGGTCTGGGCTTTATCAATCTTCGAGATGCGGGAGGCAGCTATCAGTCCTATGTCAATCGCGGCTATATCGATCCTGACATGCTGCACTTTTCTGATGCTGGCGGTCGGTTCGTCTCGAACTTGATCTACGACTCGCTTGAAACTGGCGGCGCATCGCTTTCTGCACGCTGCAACGACATTGATTTCAACAACAATAATGTTTTTCCCGAGGATAGAGACGTCATCGACTTTTTCGACATCATTGCCGGTACGGATTGCCCTACGGAAATCGGCAACTTGCCAGGCTGCGACTCGATTGATTTCAATCGCAACGGCGTCTTTCCTGAAGATCAAGATGTCATTGATTTTTTCTCTGTACTTGCTGGTTCTGAATGCTGATTGATGACCGAGCAGACTCAGTCTTCGCCTGTTTACATCTGAGTGATCGATACGCTGATGTGCACTCACCGCCGCGACATCACGTTGACGCGTTCAGCTGCCCGCACGCTGCCCGCCACCACATTTCTATCTGTCGCATCAGCCGTACCGCTGCGATTGACGTCCTTGCTCGCGTTCGCGCCGGGTAATGCCTCCCATGCGTACAAGTCGTCCGCACTCACGCGCGCGTCGCCGCTGAGGTTTTCGTTGCTTCGCATCATTCGCGCAAGCGGGTCACCAACCGGCATCTGCATCCAACTCAGGGCGGGGATGCTCAACCACGCCGCTTCGGCAAAGCTCACGTTTCCCAGCACAAACTGCTGCACCATGGGCAAGTTGTCGGGCACGCTATCTGCAAGCGGCTCCCACACGTTGCACAATGCAAAGGTGCCGCCTGAGGCGAGAAAGTCCGTTGCTTGCTGCTGCGGCGCAAAGCCAAGCTGGCCCAGCCCGCCAAAGTCGCGACCGTTGAAGCTCTCGATCGTGTTGAAGATTGCGCCGGGCGCGTAGTTGTAACTTGCCGCGTAGACCGTGCCGCTGCTGCCGCCAGCCGCAAGACTCGGGACGCCGCTGTGATTGCTGCCGTAGGTGGCTAGATACAAAACCGGATTGCTAATCAGAATACCTTGCCCGGCTGCAAACGCTAGTTGGGGCCCAACGAAAAAGTTCGCTGCGCCAGCGTTGTTGTCATACCGCACATTCGCAGGCGGTGAGGGAAACGCGAACGAGAAACGCCGGTCGTTGGTGATTGCTGTCACGCAATCTTCGTAATCATCTCCGCCGAGCAGCGCGGGGAACGCCGCTGACCCTGCGGCGACGTTGTCGAAATCGGCGCCATCTTCATCAAACAGCAGCGCTGCGGTGTTGGTGTTGATGAGGTTGTTCTGTGAGCGGTCGATCATCGCACGCACGTTGGCAACCGTGGTTCCATCGAGCCGAGTGACCAAGTACATGTCCGCGGGGTTCAGTCGCGTCGCGGCACCGGCTGCGCCGCTGGTGCTCCACGTGGGCCCGGTGCCTGCCGGGCTCAGGGGCTTGTTCGCGGTGATGTTCACGTTGCTGAACGTGTTGATGCCGCGCGTCTGCCGCCAATATGGATTGACGATGAGGCCATCGGCGCGCGAGTCGTTGCCGTTGCCGAGTTCGCCTTGCGTCAAGTCTTGCCACAGGAGTGCGAGTTCTGCTTCGACGCTCGCGCTGGTGCAGTCGTTTGCAGTCAGTTCCGGAATGAACTGATTCGCGCCAGTGCCTGGAAAGTCCGCATTCTGCGGCACGTCGGTATCGAACAGCCGGTGCGGCAGGCCTTTGGTTGTGACCAACGCGCGAATGCGAAACGTCAGGTTGTTGCTCGACAAGTACGTCCGCAGCGGGTCGCGAATCTTGGTGCGAAAATCTGACTCGCTGACGTTGCCAGGCACATTGAAGCCCGCGCCGATCGCGGCCATGTTCACAACATTCACGCCCGGCCTGACGCCCGCCAAGTTGCCCACACCGCCTGGCACTTTGCGACTGCCGGCGTAATACTCCGCGACCGCCACCGAATCAGGCACGCGCGAATCGTAAATCACGAGCACCTGATCTTCCGCGAGCTGCGCGTTCGCGATGCCAGCCGAGCACGCACACGCGCACGCCGCCAGCGCACCGGCGAGGCGACGACCAGTTCCAACATTCCGCGTCTTGATGCTCATGCCTGTGGTGCTCATGCGTCTACTTTCTCGAAACGGCCCGTTTGCGTCAACACAATTGTGCCGAATTGTCACACCCTTGGAATGGCGACGCGACCCATGGCACACAAGAAATCTCCCCCCCAAACCGAACCACAACGCAAGTCCGAAAAGCCGTCGGCCTTCGCGTGGCTCGCCGGTCAAACACCGACCCAGATCGATATCCGCCTGAAAGTCGTGCCGGGCAGCCGCAAAACTGAAATTGCGGGCACTTACGGCGACCGGCTCAAAATCAAAGTCTCGGCACCGCCCGAAGATGGCAAGGCGAATGCCGCTGTTTGCGATTTGCTCGCACGAACGCTTGGCATCTCGCCGCGCGATGTCGCGATGATCGCTGGCGCGACTAGCCCGGAGAAGGTTGTGCGAATCGTGGGCAACTGCGATCTCGGCAAACTTGCATGAGCGTGCAGCGCGAATTTTCGCACGATGCGCCACGCGATCACCGTGGCATCACGGCCGGGCCTTGCCACCCACCACCACCAGCCCCACCATCTCGCGGCCCGCAGCGCCGTCGGTCTCGACTTGCACGAGCACTACATCCTCGGGCGTTTCGCGCGCGAAGAAGCCGCCGCCCCGGAATTGCTCGCCGAATTCGTCGTAGAACGTGTTCAGATCGAACGACACGGTTTCGCCCGGCTTCCAGCCGCTGAGCGGATATCCGAACCGCTTGTTGACCCACAGCATGCTGTCGCCGAAGACGCGCGTGGTGGTGTTGGTCGCGCTGAGCGTGCGACCTTCGCGAAAGACTTGGATGTCGACGGTTGCACCGCGCGGCGTGGATTGGGGGTAGACACGGACGTTGGCGGTGTCACGCTTGGACGCGGTGCAACCACCAATCGACATCGCTACGACGACCGCACTGACGCCAAGAATCTTCATGCCCGATGATACAAGCATTGCGAACCGCGCACTTGTGAAATATCAAACCCCTACCCTTTTTCGTGCTCGTCCTCTCCATCATCCAAGGTCCCGGCAAAGGCAAGACCTTCAACCTGCCCAACCACGAGCCGCAGCTCCTGGGTCGCAGCAGTGAAGCTCTGCCTATCGACGACACTGCTATCTCGCGCCGGCATGCGGAGCTCACGCCTGATGACGGCGTGTGGTACATTCGCGATCTTGAAAGCCAAAACGGCACGTATGTCAATGGCACGCGCATCTATCAGCGGTTGCGGCTGCGACCTGGCGATCAGATTCGCGTGGGTCAGAGCGTGCTGGTCTTCGGCGTGACTGAAACCAAGGCCGCTGAGAGCGTGCGTGTTGTTGGCAAGGACCGCTTGACGCCAACCGTCGAACGCTCGCTGCCGAGTTATGCCCTGAGCGAGAAATCGCTGACGCCGCCGCGGAGCGATAAGAAATCGCCCGCAAAGCCCGCGGCCAACGTGCCGAATCCCAACGATGATTCGGTGATTCTTTCGGAGCCAGAGCCACGCGCCGCGGCGACGGATCACCTGCGCATCATCTATCGCCTCACGAGCATGCTAACTGAGCGCGTGATGGATCGCGCGCAGCTGCTCGAAGGTGTGATGGACCTGGTCTTCAGCGAGTTTCACCCCCAGCGCGGATGCATCATGCTGGTGGATGAAACTAACGATCAGCGATATTTGCCCGCTGCGGTGCGATATCGCGATGCGGTGCTTGCGCTGGAAGACCAGAAGATTCACGTTTCTCGCACCATTTTGCAGCACGTCATTACCAAGAGCGAAGGGATTCTCTCCAGCAACGCCATGACCGATCCGCGATTTGCCAAAGGCGACAGCGTACAGCGGCTGAGCATTCGCAGCGCGATTTGCTCGCCCATTCGATTTCGCGATGTGACGTATGGGGCGATCTATATTGATAGCAGCGTTGCAAACTACACGTTTACCGCTGAACAACTCGCGCTGATGAACGCCGTCGGTCAGCACGCGGGGCTGGCGCTTGCCAACGCGCAGTTATACCAAGAAAAGTTGCAAGCCGAACGCCTTGCCGCCATTGGCGAAACTGTCGCGACGCTTTCGCACAGCATCAAGAACATTCTGCAAGGCCTGCGAGGCGGCGCGGATGTTGTCGAAATGGGCCTGACCAAAGACGATCTCAAACTTGCCAAGGGTGGCTGGCCCATTCTCAATCGCAATCTCTCGCGCATCGTCAGTCTGACGCTCAACATGCTCGCGTTTTCGCGTCAACGCCGCATCGAGCCTGAGCTGGCGCAGCTCTCGTCGATCATCGACGACTGCGTCGAGATTCTCGAACCGCAGGTTCGCACCAAGCAAGTTGCGCTCGTCGTTGACATCGACAGCGAAGTGCCGCCCGTTCCGGTTGATCCGCCGCTGCTGCACCAGGCGCTGATGAACCTGATGACCAACGCCATCGAGGCTGTGAAGCCTGAGGAGGGCATTGTCACGGTGCGTGTTGTTTATCGCCCGCAAGGCGCCAAGCGTGCAAACGGCACCACGGTCAGTCACGCTGAGGTTGATATCGCCATCATCGACAACGGCGCGGGCATTCCCGCAGCCAAACAACGCTGGATTTTCGAGCCTTTTCACACCACCAAAGGTGTCAAGGGCACGGGCCTGGGTCTTGCGGTCGCAAGGCGCGTCACGCAACAACACGGCGGCACACTCACGCTCACCAGCGATGAAAATCGCGGCGCGACTTTTCGCATGATCCTCCCCGCCGACGGCAGCAGCATCTTGGACCCCAGCGCGACGCACACATAAACCGGTAGGCCGCCCCTCCGGAGCGGCAGGCTTCCTTCAGTGAACGAAAAACGCTCATGCCCAACATCCTCATCATCGCCCCGCATCCCGACGACGCCGAAATCGGCATGGGTGGCACCATCGCCGCTCTTGCTGAGCAAGGCCACAACGTGCTCATCGCCGACATGACTGACGGCAGCCCCACGCCCTTTGGTGATCGCGCCTCGCGCCTCATCGAAGCTGCCGCCGCTCTGCGCGAACTCGCGCCATCTGCACAAGCCCAAGAGCGAGGCGGCAAACTCGCGCGCCTCATGCTCGACTTGCCCAATCGCACGGTCACACACAGCATCGAAGCACGCCACAAAGTCGCGGGCGTCATTCGCGCTCATCAAGCGAACATCATGTTCATGCCGCATCCGCTTGATGCGCACCCGGATCACATCGCCGTCACACGCATCGCCGAGGATGCGCGGTTTGATGCGAAGCTCACGAAAATCGAGATGCCCACGCCGCCCGGCTTTGAGAAAATCGGCCCGCCGATCTATCCGCAGTGGGTCTTCTATTACTACTGCTCGCACCTGCGCGCGATTCCTGATCCGCACTTTCTCTTTGACACCACGGGCTTTAGCGACAAGAAAGTTCGCAGCGTGCTCGCGTATCAAACCCAGTTCGCGCCCCGCGCAGGTCTTGCCGCAGCAAACGCCGACTTGCCTACCAACCTCGCCGCACATGATCGGTACATGGGCTCGCGCATCCGCACGCAGACGGCGGAACCGTTTTGGACGAAGGAGCCGATGGGGATCAATGGGTTTGCGAGTTTGCCGGGGGTGTGAGCATGTTCTGCAAAGCGTGCGATTACAACCTGTCGAGTACGTCATCACATCGCTGCCCTGAGTGCGGCGAAGCGTTTGATCCCGCCGATCCGCAACTTGCGAGGCCCGGATATCGCCAGCGCATGCGAACCCGCCGAGGTGTGTGCGTCGTGGGTTGGCTTGTGGTCGCCTGGGCGTGGTTGTTCGCCCTTACACCGTTTATCGCTTGGTTGCCCCAAGAACTGAGTGAACCCAACGGAGCAGGACCTTGGAGTCACCCTGGTTTTCCCGGCGGCTTGCTTCTGTGGCCCTGGTGGTTGGGAGCACGTACGTTCTGTCCTTTATGGCTGCCGATTCTCGCTCTTGGCATCGGCGCGTGGATCATGCACATCGACAAATCGCGAAGATCGAAACGGCTCTTGCTCACGTGGTTCGTTCTCTCGTTGATGGCTACTGCATCCATCGGACTTTACTTCATACCCTCGGGCCGGGTTATCTTGGAGTGGTGGATCGACTAAGCGTTGCTCTCATATCAACCCCTTCGCCTCCCACACCGCCAACAACTCGCGCTTCTCATACGCCGCTCCGCACTCTGGGCACGTGCCGCTCACGGCGAGTCCGCCCAGCGAGTAGCCGCACGCGCACGCCAACGCCAGCGTCTCGAGTTGCTCATCGCTCATCGCATTCGCCGCTGAGGGATAGCAAAGCTCCATGGCCTCTGGCCCGAATTGCTCCACCACCAGTGCAGCCACGTCCGAGTCGGTTCCGCATTCCGGGCAACGCACTTCGCCCGATCGCAATGGCAGCCGGTAGCCGCAACTACACGCTGGCATGTACCGCTCGGGCAACTTCGCCAAGTCCGGCTCGGCCTGCGCCTCCCAGCCATCAGCCAGTTCGATGCCTGACGCGTCCATCTCGTGCAGTGAATCACGTGCCTGCCTTGCGACGTTTTCGTCAGCGACGAAGACCGTGTATGTGACCAACAACCCACTGCTGGGAACGGCCGATGCAGCCGGAATGCCGCAGCTTCGCAGGTACGCCGCCACCGTGACCGCTTCGAGCAAAGACCCGCACTGCCTGACTGTGACCATGCTTCAAGATACCACAACTACCACGGCGACGTCCGAACACCGCGCGAACTTTGCGATATCTCTCGCGAAATTCGCGTCAATAACTCACAATTCCTCTTTCAATTCTTCCCGCTTTGCGGTACGGTACGCATTCGTGGTTTGTGCCTCGCGGAGTATCCCATGCGCCATGTGCTTTTCAGCCTGATGGCAGGCAGTATCATCGCTCTCACTACCCTCACCGCATCGCAAGCCTGCGCGCAGCAATTTGCCGCCCCGCAGGCGTCTGGGCAAGCGCCTTCGCCCTGGTCCACGCTCGACGATCTCCCCGCAGAAGTCGCCGCAGCCGAACCGTGGATTCGGCCCGCCACGTTCCGCCCCCTGTCGCTCGACATCGCCGCTCTGCGCACGCTCCTAGCCCAAGCTCCACTCGAAACCGCGCTCAACGCCCGCGGCAATGCCCTGCTGCTTGAGTTGCCCCGCCCTGACGGCACGCTCGCGTACTTCAAGGTTCTCGAAGCACCCGTGATGGAAGCCGCACTGCAAGCTCGCTTTCCGCAAATCCGCACGTACATCGGCCAAGGCGTTGACGACCCCACCGAAGTGGTTCGCTTTGACCTGACGCCCGCAGGCTTCCACGCCCAAGCACTCAGCACGCAAGGTTCGTGGTATATCGATCCCGTTTCTCGCAACGACACCACGCACTACGCAAGCTACTGGAAGCGCGACTACCGCTCTCGCGGCATCTTCGAGTGCCTGACGCCAAACCATGATGGCATTCCCGATGAAGAAGTCACGCCCGCCGCGTACGGCAACGAAACGCTCACCATTGGCCCCACGCTGCGCACCTATCGCCTCGCGGTTGCATGCACGGGCGAATACGCGGGGTTCCACGGCGGCACCGTCGCTGGAGCTCTTGCCGCCATCGTCACCAGCGTCAATCGTGTCACGGGGATTTACGAAACTGAACTAGGCATCCGCTTGACTCTGGTTGCGCAAAACGACCAGTTCGTGTACACCAACGCTGCCACCGACATTTTCGCGTCGCCCGGCCCCAACGACGCCTCGATGACCGCTGCCCAAAATCGCTTCAATGCCGTTCTGACCACCGCTGGTTACGACGTAGGACACCTGTATCACCGGGCGAGCAACTCCGGCGTTGCGGGCGGCATCGGTAACGTTTGCAGTTCAACCAAAGGCCGCGGCGTGAGCCAAACCAATCCACCTGTTGGCGATCCGCATAGCGTCGATTACGTCGCGCACGAATTGGGGCACCAGTTTGGCGGCCGGCACAGCTTCAACAACTGCTCAGGCGGACCCGGAGACGCAGCCGACATCGCCCACGAGCCTGGCTCGGGCATCACGATCATGGGTTACGCGGGCATTTGCACCACCAACAACCTCGCCAGCAACAGTGTGCCTTACTTCGCGAGCATCAACTACGACCAGATTCGCGCGTACGTCAGTGGCGCGGGCGCATGCGGGCCTCAGACGGCCACCGGCAACAACGCCCCCACCATCAACGCTGGCCCTGACTACGTGATTCCCGCCAGCACGCCCTTCGTGCTCACGGCTTCAGGCTCTGACCCCGACAGCGACGCCATCACCTTCAGTTGGGAACAACGCGACGGCGGCAGCGCGGTTCCCATCACGAGCTTCTTCGATAACGGCGCCAACCCCATCATCCGGTTCGAAGCTCCAACCACCAGCCCGCAGCGCACCATCCCGCGCCTGTCTGCGCTCAGTACCAACAGCTTCGTCACGGGCGAAATCATCCCAACCACCAACCGCGTCCTCGACTTCCGCGCCGTCGCTCGCGACAACCGCGCAGGCGGCGGCGGCCTCAACTTCGACGACATGACCGTCACCGTCGTCACCAGTGCCAGCGGCGCGTTCCGCGTGCTTACGCCATCCAGCAATCAAAGCTGGCTCGCTGGCGAACAACGCTCCATCACGTGGGCCGTCAGCAATACCACCGCCGCGCCCATCAGCACGCCCAACGTCTCGCTCTGGTTCAGTAGCGACAATGGCCTGACCTGGCCCACGCTGCTCATCTCAAGCACCGCCAACGACGGCGAAGCGACCATCATCGTGCCCGCTATCAACACCACGCAAGGCCGCATCATGGTGCGAGCTGTGAACAACATTTTCTTCAACATCAATCAAGGCGGCACGATCACCGTGCTCCCGCCCGTCGCAGGCGTTAACCTTCGCGCAAGCGGCCCCGTCACGCTTGTCGACAACACCGGCAACGGCAACAGCAACAACCGCATCGACGTGGGCGAGAACGCCATCGCTCTCACCGTGCCTATTGCCAATCTCGGACTCACCACAGCGACGGAAGTGACAGGCACGCTCACCAGCCTAACGCCCACCGCGCGCGTTGTGACCGCGACCGCTGCCTACCCCAACATCGCCGGCCTCATCCAAGGCGTCTCCAACACTTCACTGTTCATCATCGCCGTCGACACCTCACACCCTTGCGGCTCGCCCATCTCATTCCAACTCATCATCAATAGCACGCAAGGCTCAGGCTCCTTTACCTTCAGCCTGCCCACCGGCACCCCGGGCGGCGTTGGCCCATCCACGCGTTTCGCATACGCCGGTGCACCAACGCAGCTTCCAATCGGCCAAGCCGGGCCGCTCAACATTCCTCTCACGCTGCCAACCGCAACCGGCACCATCGCTGACGTCAACTTCAGCTTCGATGGCACAGCATGCAGCGCCGCCGACGCCGCGACGACCAACGGCGTGACGCAAACTTGGAACGGCGACATGACCTACACCCTCATCAGCCCCGCTGGCACGCGCGTCACGCTCATGGCTGGCCGAGGCGGCAGCGGTAACCACCTGTGCAACACCGTCTTTGACGACAGCGCAACCGTCGCCATCACGAGCGTCACCGCCGCGACCAATCTCTTCACAGGCTCGTGGCGTCCAGAGTCACCGCTCACCGCCTTCAACGGCCAACTCCAAACCGGCACCTGGAACCTCGAACTGCGCGACGCTCTCGCGAGTGCTGACGCCGCCACCGTGCGCGCCTTCAGCATCTACACCAGCCAACTGCTCGCGCCAACTTGCCAACCTCCAAATGCGAGCTGCGACCCCATCGACTTCAACAACAACGGCATCTTCCCCGAAGATCAAGACGTGACCGACTTCTTCTCCGTCCTCGCAGGCAGCGCGTGCGCGACATGTAACGACATCGACTTCAACAACAACGGCGTCTTCCCCGAAGACCAAGACGTCGTCGACTTCTTCAACGTCCTCGCAGGCGGCAATTGCCCCTAACCCGACGCCGGGCCTGAGGCCCTGCGAAGGTCCGGATCAAGCCACCAACAACCTGCCGCACACTGCAACGAACCCCACACGATCCACGAAACGACGCGCACTCGCGCGTCGTTTTTTCTGCGTCGTTCTTTCTGCATAGATGTCGCACTGAAAGAATTCACACATCCCCATTTCTTAGTATTTCTTTTATGGATTCGCTTGCAATAACCCCATAAGTCTTCACGTTTCTCCTCGGGCGAGTCGCCATTCCGCGGCTCACGCCAATATCAAGGAGACGGGTATGACGACCATGCGTGCAAACACTCTGGCGGCGGTTATGGCATTGACTGCGGGCTCTTGCGTTCCGGCTCTTGCAGTCGACAAGTTCTGGTCTCTCGCTGGCAGCGGCAATGTCAGCGTCGGCGCAAACTGGGCACCGGCAGGCGTGCCCCTGACCACCGACGACTGGATCTTCAGCCAGCCGCTTACGTATACGGTAACGTTTGATGGCCCCGCGCCAGACAGTTCCAACTCGCTTTCTTTCCGAGATGCCGCGACGGTTTCTGTACGCAATCCCAGCGTTCCACACGTGACAGATGAATTTCGCGTCGGGACACTTGCCGGGCCACTTTCGGTAGCCATCCTTGATGGTGAGTTTCGCACCCCGTCCCTCGCTCTGGCTTCGATCCTCGCGGGTGGACAAGGTTCGCTTGCGCTCTCAAATCCCGGCACGCGCTTTGTCATGGAAGACAACGGCCTCATACGCATCGCCGATAACGTCGGTGCCACCGCGACACTCACCATCGGCGTTGGCACCACCCTCACCGAGGTCTCTGACCCCTCGGGCGATATCGATACCGGCAGCATTGTCGTTGGAATCGACGGTACAATTGCGCTGACCGGCGGGACGATTGATCTTGACGAGTGGGACCTTGACATGAGTGCTGGTGGCACGCTGGCGCTAAGCAACGGTGCCAGCGTCTCCGTTTCCGATCTCATCCTTGGTCCTGGCAGCTTGATCTCCGGCTCGGGCAGTATTAGCTGGATAACCATCGATGCTGATCCTGCGGCACTCGTGCAAAATGTCGGTATCCTCGACGTGCTTGACCCTCTCCTCAGCGAGGTTCCGGGTACTTATCGCGTCAATCCCGGGCAACTGAACCTCCCAGATGTCCTCGTTCTTTTCAATGGACTCGGAGGAGTTGCCAACACCATCAACATGAACGGAGGCACACTGACGGTGGGTGGACCTGCATCGATCTTCGGACTTGGCGAGATCGAGAACTCCTCAATCGGGACCATTTCTGGCTTCGGCACGATCGACGCAGACATTGATAACAACGGCACTATCACACCTAGCGGGGCCGGCCTCATCCTCCGTCGCAAATTGATCGGTGACGGCGGCACCATCAACGGCACCACCATCACCCTCGCCCCCACTGGTGCCTTCGAAGGCTTCGGCTCCATGCTCGCGGGCCTCACTGCCGACGCCGGCTCCACCATTACCCTCACGGGCGATGCCGACTTCGGCACCTTCGGTGCTGCCCCTCCCCTTGGTATCAACATGTCCGGCAAAATCTTCCTGGGCGGCTTCACCGGCTACTTCCGCGACTCGGGCATCATCGACTTCGCCGCCGCCGTCAACCTTCAATCTGGCGTGCTCCGCGTTGACAACGGCGGCAACATCACTCCGACTGGCGAACTCAACGGGCCAGGAACTCTGCGTGGCAACTTTGGCAGCGCAGGTCTCATCAGCACCGATGGCCCCATTCTGCAATCCGCCGGCAGTACCAACCTCGCCGCAGGCAACGATCTGCAATTGATCATGCGCGGCACCGCTCCCGCAGACTTTGGTTCTTACCGCGTCGCCGGTCCGGGCACCATCACGCTCAATGGCTCGCTCGAAGTCGTTCTTCGCCCCGCGTTTGATTACGTCACGGGCGATGAATTCACCCTGATCGAAGCACCCGCAGGCCGGGCGGGCACCTTCGGCGCAATCACGTACACCAACCCGCGCAACGGCGCACTCTTCAATCTCATCTACAACGCAACGTCCGTCCGCCTGCGCGTCATCCGTGGCGGCTGCGACACGATTGACTTCAACAACAACGGCGTCTTCCCCGAAGATCAAGACGTCATCGATTTCTTTGACGTCCTCGCAGGCGGCACACCGGCAACTTGCGACCCCGTGCTCGGTTGCAACACTATCGATTTCAACAACAACGGCGTCTTCCCCGAAGACAAGGACGTCATCGACTTCTTCACCGTCCTCGCCGGCGGCCCCTGCATCTAATCACCCGACGCCGGACCAGAGGCTTTGCGAAGGTCCGGATCGCACCACCAACAATCACTCAATCTCATCTTTACGCGCACCCACACGCCCAGTCCCCACTGGGCGTTTTTCATTTCTCACAAACCTGTCACCAACTTCTCACGCCGCCACCATCGCCGTCATCGGCGCACTCCAAGGCCCCATCTCCCCCTGGCCCGTAATCCACCGCGCGCGGTAATGGGCCTGATGCCCCACCCACCGATGCGACAGCACCACGCGCCGACTCGTCGTTGCGAACAAGCCCACATGCTGATACACCCGATCGTCCACCGGTGCCTGCTGCGAGATGGACGTAAACGCCACGCACAGTTCGATGAACCGCACCATCTTGGGCTTGCCACGCCGCTCGGGAGCCTCTGACCGCACGATCTTGATCGCATGCGTGACCGACTCTGTCGCCACCAGCACCACCATGGGCGGCGGCAGCGGCGGCGGCACCGGCACCAAAATCAATCCTTGCTCGGCCCGCGTCGGCTTGGGCTTGGGAATCTTCAGCGTCAACCGATCCGCATCAGTCAGGTTCACATCGTGCATCGCTGACTGACGCATGAACGTGATCATCTTCGACAACTTCTTCTTCGCCGTGCTGTGCACCTGCTTGGAGTGCTCGTACTGCGCCTTGAGCATTGTCATCTCGCGCCGCGACTTGTTGAAGGCTTCCAGCGCTGACTCAATTGCGTTCGCATGCGCCTCATGCCCACCGCGCGCCCGCCACCATGCCGCGAACTTGGGCGACATCTCGCTCGCCATCCGCGCGAATTCCTCTTCAGGCTTGGGAATGAACTTGCCCATCTTGAGTTATCGACCAAATCCACCCCACGCTTTACGCCGTATCCCACCCGACCCCAACCTACCACTACCACAACGTGCTCGACCCCACCTTCTCCATTCTCCACCTGCCCGCCGCGCTCGAAGAAGCTGGCTTCACCTACGGCCGTGCCTGCGCCCACATGCTCGAACCGCCGCGCCTCGCCGCGTACTTGCAAGCCTTGTCCACCATCACCAGCACGCACGCAACTGACCTCCCCCACTTCGCCACGCGCTGGGCCGCCACGCTTCCCGCGCATTACCAACTCCAAATGGCCGCCTTCGCCGCCGGTGCAAATGCCTCACTCACCGACGTGCAGCAATGGCTCTACGCCGACATCGCCGCCCCTTCTCGCCGCGACGTAAATGCGCTCACGCACGCGTCCACGCTCATCAACCAATCCGGCCCCATGTGTTCCGGCGTCGTCACCTTCGACGAGTCGTTCAACCCCTGGACCGCGCGCAACTGCGATTGGCACGAGCCCACGCTCTCTCGCGGCACCTGCGCCGTCTTCCACCGCGCGCCCCACCGCATTCCGTGCGTTGCCATGGGCCTCATGGGAGACATCGACGCCGATACCGGCATGAACGCCGAACGCCTCTGGCTTCACATGCACACCTTGCTCGCTCACGACGAGCCGCGCGCAGGCGTCAGTTGCATCAGTTGGCTCTTCTGGATGCGCGAAGCACTCGAAACCTGCTCGTCACTCGCTGAACTCGAACACTTCATCACCACCACCGACCGCGACCGCGGCGTCATGCTCTTCGCCAGCGACGGCAAAACCGGCGACGCTGCGATTTACGAGTGCACACGCTCTACTTTCCGCCGCATCGACCCGTGGACACTCGCAAGCAATCGCGTTCTCATCGCCACCAACCACTGCCAACACAAACACCCGCGCGATACTGACGAAACCGGCGCGCCGCTCCCGCCGCGCGTTAGCACCAGTAACGGCACCGTCAGCCGCTACAACCGCCTGACGCAAATTCTCTCACACGCCCATCCCGATCATTTACCCGACGACCTCTGCGAAGTCCTCGCCGACGCACGCGTCGAAATGCGCACTGCCACGCCCGGCAGCACCCTGCGAACAATTTACAGCGCCGTCGCCGACCCCGCACGCAGCCAAGCGTGGTTCGCCAGCAGTGCCTGCCCTGCCGCCAGCATGGGTACATGGCGCCACCTCCGCCTTGCGTGGTAACGCATCCCGCAAACTTCGCTTAATCTGCGATAAAGCCCACTTAACACACGTCGCGACGCAATCCTGTCGCCTTCGCGCACCAACAATCGCTTACCGATTGACACGCACGGGACCGTCAACACGTTCATCTCAAGGGAGTCTCACATGTTCGCTCGCACCACCACCGTCACACTCGCGGCCTTGGCCATCTCAACGACCGCCGGCCTCGCCCAAGTCGTCGCACCCCAATACGTCAACAACTACGCCATCTTCAACCTCGGCCCCGTCCCCGGCGTCCCCGGTTCCTACGGCGGCGTGGCTATGTCCAACACCGACCCCGATCTCATGCTCATCGGCGGCAATGCCAATGCCTCTACAGGCGGTGTCTACTCCATCCGCGTCCGACGCAACCAATGTGGCAACATCACCGGCTTCATCGGCACCGCGCAGCTTGTCAGCACGGCCCCGCAAATCGACGGCGGTCTTTTCGTTACCACTGACAATGTCATTCTCACCACGCGTTATAACGACAACGGCATCAACATGATCAAACCGGGCAGCACCGCGCCCGACAAAGTTGTCAGCCTCACGCCGCTGGGCGTTGCTAGTTCCACCGGCTCGCTCACCATCGTGCCGCAAGGCTTGCCGGGCGCAGGTCGCCTCAAAATCGCTTCGTACAACGCCAGTACCTTCTACGACGCCACGATCTCGCCTGATGGCCTTGGCACCTACAACGTCAGCAACGTCACTCTCACCGCCAATATCCAAGGCGGCCCCGAAGGCATCGCGTACGTCCCCAGCGGCTCGCCTCTTTTCCCCAACCCCGCGCTCCTCATTGCTGAATACGGCGGAGGCCTCATCAGCGCGTGGGACATCAACGCCAATGGCGACCCCGTCCCCGGCACGCGCCGCTCGTTCATCACAGGCCTGAGCGGAGCCGAAGGCGCGTTCCTCGACATCACCTCCGGTGACTTCCTCTTCTCCACCTTCGGCGGCGGCGGCCGCGTCATCGTTGTCCAAGGCTTCGCCGAACGCGTCACCTGCGACTCCATTGACTTCAACCAAAATACCGTCTTCCCCGAAGACCAAGACGTCATCGACTTCTTCCGCGTCCTTGCAGGCGACGAATGCCCCACCTGCGCCGATATCGACTTCAACAACAACTGCGTCTTCCCAGAAGACCAAGACGTCATCGACTTCTTCAACGTCCTTGCAGGCGGTACCTGCCCATAACCCCCAACGCCGGACCTGAGGCCCTGCGAAGGTCGGGATCGCCCACCAGCCCACATAAAAAACCGCTGCAACCCGCAGCGGTTTTTCTTTGCTTTCTATCTCTGTGCTCTCCGCGTCTCCGTGGCGAAATGTCTCTCGGTCTTTCTCACCGAAGCTTCAAAGCGTTCCCCGACCACTGCGTCGGAAACGCCCGCTTTGGATCACTCGGCCCCAGCGGAATATTCCAATCAATCGTGTCGTACACCTCGTCCATCACATCCAGCGCAAGCTCGCGATCCTTCTCCGCATCAAACGGCAACCACGGAATCGTCGCCAGCCCCACATTCGCCGCTCGCAGCGAGTACTGCATCTCGTTCAAATGATCCAGCCGCGCCCGCCGATCCGTCTGCTCAGGCCCCATCGCCAGCACGCGTTTGTGTTCTTTCTTCAGCGTGCTTTCCACGCTGTCGGCCTTGTCGCGCACCATCTCTAGCTTCGACTTCGCGCACCCGCTCAGCCCGCCGCTCACGCCGCCAAGCATCAAAACCGCAGCCGCCGCGACGATGATCGATTTCCATTGCATGCCTGATGGTACCCGCCCTCTTCCTTCGCGCAACCCGCTCCTCACCACGCCAACCCCCCAATACTTGCTGCATGTTCATCCTCGCCCAAACTTCGCGCACCAGCCTCTGGTCGCTCTTCATGCAGTCCTTCGACGTCTTCACCGTCCTGCTCATCGCCGGCTCCATCTTCGGCGTCGCCCTCATCTTCCTCTGCTGCGTCGAAATCAAACGTAAAAACATCGCCCCCGAGCAGCACGCCAGCAAAATGCTCGACCTCGCCCGCCAAGGCCGGCTCGAAGAAGTCCGCGATGCCTGCGTGCGCGACGATTCACTCCTTTCGCGCGTCGTCCGCGCGGCAATCGCCGCACCGCGAAACCCGCTCGCCATGCGCGAAGCCGCCGAACTCGCCGCCAGCGAAGAATCCGCAAGCTGGTTCCGCAAAATCGACCTGCTCAACGTCATCGGCAACCTCGGCCCACTCGTGGGCCTCGCAGGCACCGTCTGGGGCATGATTCTCGCTTTCACCAGCCTGGGAGAAACGGGCGGCCAAGCCGGCCCCGCCCAGCTCAGCCTGGGCATCAGCAAAGCCCTCTTCCACACCTTGCTGGGCCTGTGCCTCGCCATCCCCTGCCTCTTCGCTTACGGCATGCTCCGCAACAAACTCGACAAACTCTGCACGAGAGCCATCGTCGTCGCCAGCGAAATCGTCGAGTATCTCAGCAGCAAAACCAACTAATTCTCTGCTTGACCCTAATGCCCAGTCCCTAGTCCCCAGTGCCTCCCCATGTCTTTCCGCCACTTCCATCACCACTCCTCCGCCGACAAAATCAACGTCACACCACTCATCGACGTGGTCATGGTGCTCATCGTCTTCTATCTCATCGTCGGCAAGCTCGCCACCGACAGCTCCGCCCGCGTCGAACTCCCGCGCACGCCGCTTGGCGCACAACAACAAGACCGGGGCTTGGTCATCAGCCTCGCCATCGATGACCAAGGCCAGCAAGCCCTCACTCTCGACGGCAACGACATCACCCTCGACCAACTCACCAGCGAACTCACCCTGCGCATGCCCGAACTGGCAACTGGCACGCAATCCCAGCCCGTCAGCCTGCGCGCCGACCGTCGATTCAGCTTCGGCGAAGTCCAGCCCATCGTCGCCGCGTGCAAAGCCGCAGGCGTCACCAGCCTCAAACTCATCACCACGCGCAGCGCAACGCAAAGAGGCACACCATGACGACCTACGGCCCGCGCTCGGGTCCTCATATTGGTACCTACCGCAACCGCTCCGCCCGCGCCACCTACGAATCCCACATCGGCCCCAACATGACGCCCATGGTCGATGTGGTCATGGTCATCCTCATCTTTTTCATGGCCAGCACAGTGGTCTTAGGCCCCGAGTGGTTCATCCCCGCGCGCGTGCCCAAGCAAGATGCACTCGCTCCGCAAACCCAAAACACGCCGCCGCCGCGCGCCATCATCAAACTCACGCGCAGCAACGACGTCACGATCATCACCATCAACGACCAACCAACAACGCTCGAGTCGCTCGTCCAAACCCTCGCGAGCATTATTCCATCCGACCGCCAAGCCGACGCGATTATCCTCGTGCAGCCTGAGTCAAACGTCCCCTACGAAGACGTCGTCCAAACCCACGCCACCTGCACACAAGCTGGCTACCGCAAAGTCGGCCTAGGCAGCTAAAGCCCCCACACCCTAACCCGACGCCGGACCTGAGGCTTTGCGAAGGTCCGGATCGAACACCCAATCCACACCCAAAAACAGAAAAGGCCCGCACTCACGCGCAGGCCTTTCCTCCGTCACTTCGTCACTTCTCCTCACGAACACCCCCCGCCCGCCAGAACATTGAAGAAGTCAATCACATCCGCATCCTCCGGAAACACCGCGTTGTTGTTGAAGTCGATGTCATTGCAAGTTGCGCAGGTGCCGCCGGCGAGGACGCTAAAGAAATCGACGATGTCCTGATCTTCTGGAAAGACGCCATTGTTATTGAAGTCGATGGTGTCGCAGGGTGAATTGAGTGCGTCGCGGTAGAAGTTCCAGTTGGTGGGGCCCAGGGCTTGCAGCAGTGCGAGCGCGTCGTGGCCGATGCCGGGACAGGTCTGCCAAGTGTGCGGGATGTTGAGTGTGATGAGGTGCGCGTGCAGATCCGCGTTTGGGCCCAGCATGGCGTCGCTTTCGCCCACGGCTATGCGGAGGCGAAGCTGACTCGTGACGATCGCTGAGGTGTTGATCTGCGCAAGATTCCACGGGCTGGCGGCGAAGAAGAGCGCGGGATCGCTGTTCCACACGTCGGCGAAGATCGCGGCGCGTGCGGCAGGTGAGACGCTGGTGCCGGGCGGCGGATTCATGAAGTCGAGCTGGACAGGGCCAGCGCCGAACATGGACGCGGCGACGAACCGGTCGCTGTATTTGAAGGCGAGTCGGCCTGTGCCGTAGCCGCCCATGCTGAAGCCTTCGAGGATCCGGCCGCGGCGATCGGGGATGGTGCGGAAGGTCGCGTCAACATGCGGAATGAGCTCCTCCATGATGACGGTTTCCATCGGGCGCGAGCCGTTGGCGGCGTCGCTGTACATGCCGTTGGGCATGCCGTTGGGAAATACGATGAGCATGGGCGGGATATCGCCGCGTGAGATCGCGCCCGCGAACCACGAACTGACTGTTGCAATGCCAGCCGTGGGCGAGCCAGAGCCGTGCAGCCAGTAGAGCACGGGAAAACGCTGCTGCGTTTGCGTGTCGTAGATGGGCGGCGTGTAAATATGGAAGCTGACGGCTGTGCCTGCCGCCGCGCTTTGGAACGTGCGATATTGGACGCGCGGCGCGGTGACGGGCTGCGTGGTCCACTGTGCCAAGGCAGGCTGTGCAGTTGCAAGTGCGATGCACAGGACTACGGCAATATGCAAATAGCGATTCATTGTGCCTCCGTTGTGTTCAACGAGCAGGGGCAAGACCTATTGCATGGTTTACGAACATGTCCCGCCAGCGAGCACGTTGAAGAAGTCCACAACGTCGACGTCTTCGGGGAAGACTTGGTTGTTATTGAAGTCGATGTCGTTGCAAGTTGCACATGTGCCGCCCGCGAGGACGTTGAAGAAATCAACGATGTCCTGATCCTCGGGGAAGACGCCATTGTTGTTGAAGTCGATGGAGTCGCAGCCAGCGGCGGGGAAGGTGAGAAGCACGAATTGTGAGCCCGGTATGTTGTTGAGATTGGGAGCCGTACCAAGATCACCCGTCGAAGCAGGACAGCCCGGCAGCCACTGGTTGCCAAATGTGCCGTTCACGCGCACCAGTCCAGCGGCGATGCGAAGCCTTTGACCCGCGCGCGCACCCGCAGCAAGCGGCACGCCCAGATCGGCATAAGGCAAACGCGCTTCGAGACCGGTCGTCGCCGTTGCCGCAGCAGCGACACTGGTCGATGTAATGCCGGCAGTGTTGGAATTGTCCATCGCGACAAGCAAGCCGTTGGGATTGGTGCCGCCCGCAAGGATGCCCGCGCCACTGCCAACAACGCCGCTGCCTTGGTAGACCTTTGCTGAGCCACCAACTGCAACAGTCACATGATCGACGTAGATCGCACCGTTGTAGAAGTTGATGAAGTAAATGTGGTTGGGAGCAAAACCAGCATCAAGCGTGGTGCCCGTGAGAAGTTGCAACGCAGCCGGCGGCGGCGTAAATGGCGTCGTGTTGAGCACATTCCGACCGCCAGTGCCTGACTCGACGAGCAGCACGATGGCCGAGCCGTCCGTGGGTACGTTGGACGTGATGCCAACCCGCAGACCATCATCCGTCGCGCGAACGAAGAGCTGATTGAGTTCCGCCACGTTGTTGGTCATGTTGGTGGGCACAGTTTGCGAAGCAAACAGGTTGGCTGGGCCCGCGTCTTGCGGAATCGAGCGGCCATCGATGTCTTGCGGCGGAGGCGGCGGCGGCGTGTATGTGAGATTCGCGTTGAGAATGGCGTACGAGTAAGGTTGCAGCGAGAGCGCATACGCGGCACGATTCGCCGTAGTGATAGTTGGGCGAGATGCTCCCGTCAGAAGATCAACCGGCGTGGTCGAGCCGCTCGCGACGCCAAAAGCGGACAGATCAAGCGATGCGTTCACCGCAACGTTGCCCAGATTGATCGCAACAAGCACCTTCTGATCATTGTGCACACGCACAAACGACCAAACACGCGTGGAGTTGTTGGTAATGGGCACATACGAGCCTCGGCGGAGGGCAATGTTGTTGGTGCGGGCCGCGATGAGCGAGCGATAGGTTTCGAGCAGGCTCCCTGCAACGCCTTGTTGTTCTTGCACGCTGCGGCCATCGTTGTTCTGCGAGAAACGGCTGTTGTAGGCGGACGTATTGAGCACCCAGTAATTACTCATGGGGGCAGCATTCACCGCAAGCCACTTGAAGGGCTCGCGCATCGGAATGTCGTTGGCGTCGCTGCCCCAGTTGCCCTTGGTGCCGCGCATGCCGATCTCGTCGCCGTAATAAATGTTGGGTGGGAATGGCTGGCTGAGCAGCACCGCCGCGCCAAGTTTCTGCTTGGCGGTGTTGCCACCCCACACCGATGCGATGCGATCTGAATCATGATCGTTGGTTTGGGCCACGACAACTTTGCCAGTAGGTGTTGCGAGCAAAGTGTTGGCCATCGACGAGTACAAACCGGCGGCGAGTTCGTCGCGCACCGCATCGCGCGCAGCGAACTCAAAAGGCTTGGTGAGTACCGCATCAAAACCGTTGGGCGTCAGAACTTCAGTGCCATATGAGCCCCAGTCACCATGCTCGCCGAAGATGAAGATGCCCGGCTTGGTTGCACGAAGACTCGTGCAGAACTGCTCCCAAAATGCGATGTTGGCGCCCCAGCCTTCAGGCGCGTTGGCGTAAATGTGATCGAGGCGGAAGCCGTCCACGCCATCACTCGTGTTGCCGTCGTTGTTAGGATCAAGCCACTTGCGCGCCCAGTTGGTCACAGTGGCGGCGGCGGAAGCGTTGGTGAGGTTCCAATGAATGAACCCCACGCTGGTGCCGTTCCACGTGTTGAATGTGTAGCCCTGATACTGCGTGTTGCCGGTGTTGGTAAAAGCGAGCCATGGGTCAAACTGGCTGGCGGGGTTGTTGAAGGCTGACGAGTAGTAGGTGGAGTTGGTCGAAACGCCATAAGCGACAAAGTCGAGGATGACTTTCATGTTTCGAGCGTGCGCGCCATCGATGAACGTCTGCAACTGAGCTTGCGTGCCAAAACGCGTGTTGAGTGTGTCGGCCGGGCCGTGTTGATAGCCGTGATATGCATTCGACGGAAAAATCGGCTGCAGATAGATCATCGTGACGCCCAGACTTTGCAGATAGTCAAGGCTCGGCGCAGAGGCGAGTCCGCCGAAATCGCCGAAGCGAGTTGGTGTTACGCCACCTTGCTGATCGTTGTTGGAGTCACGCCACGCAATCGGCATGATCTGATAGATGACCTCGTCCTGAAACGGACGAGCAGTCTGGGCAGAAAGCTCGTGCGTAAAGCAAGCAGCAAGAATGAGTGAGATGGTTCGCGAGAAAAAGCGATGAGGTGTTTTCACGGGTGAATCCGGTGTAGGTCAGCGAGTTGCGCGAGTTTACACGAGGCGTCAAGGGCCGCCCGCGGCGAATCGCACGGATTTCACGATAAAAAATCTGCCCACGCGAATCCCGACGCCAGGCCTGAGACCCTGCGAAGGCCCGGATCAAGCCGCGACCCGCGTCCGACAACACCAAACAATCGCACTCGCACGAACTACGTTGCCGCGTTTGCAGTCACTTCCCACGCGTAAAGCTGTCTCCTCCTGAACTTCACAAAGCCTCAGGCAAAACCTCATCCCCTGGCGTCACCACCAAACCTCACGAACACTCCCCACCCGCCAACACCGTAAAGAAATCAATCACATCCGCATCTTCCGGAAAAACCGTGTTGTTGTTGAAATCAATATCGCTACACGTATTCCCCGCACTGCACTCCCCGCCCGCGAGCACATTGAAGAAGTCGATGACGTCGGCATCTTCAGGGAAGACGGTGTTGTTGTTGAAGTCGATGTCATCGCAGCAGCCGCTGGCTGGAAGGCCCCAGAGCGCGAAGTTGGCAGAAACGCTCGTGCCCGCGAGGTCAAACTCGCCGCACACCGCGAGTGTGTTGTCAGCAAGCACCGCAAGGCCCAGCGCACCGGTGCCCGCGACGTCTGCATCTCTCAAACCACTGTTGAGCGCGCTCCATGTCGAACCGTTCCAGCGCGCGATTTTGCTGGCGAGCACTCCACCCGCATTCTGAAAGTTACCGGCGACGACCAAATCGCCCGATGGAAGCAACTTGATCGCGTAGCCCACGCCCGCGTTACCACCGATATCTGTGATTCCAGCACCGAGCGTTGACCACGTCGTGCCGTTCCAGCGAGCGATGCTGTTTACTGGAATGCCACCGGCGATGTTGAAAAATCCTGTCACAACGATCGAGTTGTCGGGCAATTGTTCTATCGCACGGACTTGCCCATTGATCCCGGTGCCAAGCGGCCTCCAGTTCGCGCCGTCCCATCGCGCGACGTTGTTTGTAGCAGCACCTGAAGCCGTGCTAAAAACACCACCCGCGTACACATCGCCATTGGCAGCGACTTTGAGTGCGAAAACCTGTCCGCCTATGCCAATGCCCACCGGCGACCACGCGAAGCCATTCCAGCGAGCGATATTGAGTGCCCCCAGACCGCCCGCCGTTGCGAACGAACCGGCTGCAATGATGTCGCCATTGGGCATGCGTGCCAGCGCGTTGACACTCGTGTCAGCTGGACCAGCGAATCCGGTGCCGAGCGGTGTCCAATTCGTTCCGTCCCATTGCGCAATGTCGTTCGTTGATCCCCCAAAGGACGCAAACTGCCCCGCCGCCACGATGTCGTTGTTTGGAAGGACGAGAAGTGACCTGACAAAACCGTTGGCGAATCCGCCCACCCGATTCCAAAGCCCGCTGCTGCTGCGTCGCTGGACTGTATTGCTGACGGCGGCGACCACATCGGTTCCGATGTTTGCAATCGCTTCGATCTTTGCTGGATTGCCGCGGCCTAACTCGTTCCAGTTGGTATTGTCATACGCAAGGCACGCGGGCGTTCCACCGACTCCGGCGACAATCTGCCCGTTGTAGTTTCCCAGGCACAATGTATTGCTCAGTCCAAGTTCTGCCCATGTCGTGCCATTCCAGCGAGAGACATACGAGCGGCTGCCAATGGGGAAGCTGATGGAATACCGGAAGGTGGCGTTGACTTGAAAACTACTGACCCCTGATGAGCGGATGAGAAGCGAGGTGCAAGATGGTGAGAATAGATCAGTGTTGCTCAGCGCCGACCATGTATTGCCACTGATTGGATCAAAGCGGAGAGTCGCGACGCGATTGGCAGCGATGCCGCCGATGTTGGCGAAGGCGCCGCCTATGAAGATGCGATTACTGTTGATCGTGATGCCCGAGAATGATCCCAGTGCGTTCACGGTATTGTCGGGATTGCCGAAGCTGGCCCAGGTGGTGCCGTTCCATGTTGCAAGATTGCTTGCTGCTGTGGCTCCTGCTACTGTGAAATTGCCGCCCACAAAGAGCAAGCCGTTGAACGCGTGGAGCGCATTGACCGTGCCTGTGCCGCCAATGTTGATTCCGTTTTGAACGGCGACCCAGGCTGAGCCGTTCCAACGAGCGATGCGATTGGCTGGGCTGCCGCTGGCGGTAGTAAACGTGCCCGCAGCGTACAGCTCGTTGTTGAACACAGCGAGAGCGCGCACGTCGCCACCAGTGAAACCTGAACTCATTGGCGACCACGTCGTGCCGTTCCAGCGAGCGATGTTCGAAGCGGCCACGCCGCTCACAGTTGTAAAACTGCCGCCAGCAATAAGCTGATTGCTAAAAATTGTGAGAGCAAGCACGCTCCCAGACCCGTTCGTGCCTTCAAGCGGTTGCCAGTTCTGACCGTTGAAGCCCATGATCTTTTGCGTGCGATAGCCATCAACGTTGAGGCCGCTGCCCCCAGCGATAAGCAGATTGTGTAGCGGCCCAGCTCCGTCAGGATCGAAGTTGGTGAAGGCAGACACAGTGCCACCGATGGTCTTGCCTGGCTCGCCGGGCAGCCAGTCGGGCACGCAAGATTGGCCCTGCACGCGTGGCGATGCGAACATCACAAGCAACGCGATGATGGCGCTCGCAAATCTCGAAGCCAATTCGCGGCACAAACCCGAACGGTGAAGGACGTTGCAGAGAGTCATTGGTGCACCTCGCGAGAAGGCAAGAAAGCGAACACGCAAATATGTCGCGTGAGTAACCCACAACCGTAGGTGGATGAAAGAATGCGCCACGGAATCTACTGGTGAGACGCAGACCTGCTTTTCAGCGGCACTGCGAGTGCATTATCGGGTCAGACGTGCCGCGTATCGCGCGCATGGGTTCGTCCATCGCGACGTCCGTCGCAAGACGGAGGTCGCATTCAGTCGCGAATGCTTGGTGCGGCTGCAAACATCGAGGTGATGTTCTTGCAGCGGTCGAGGTCGCTTTGATCTGTCGCGATGCCGTTCGTTGATGCGTTGAGCGCAAAGAAAAACCCGGCGTCGCCGCCGGGTTTGGTATCGCTTTCGTAGGCCCGGCGTCTCGCCGGACAATGAGTAACTTTCCGCGTCCGCTGCCCGGCGCGACGCCGGGCCTATGGGATCACGACATCGACATCAGGGACATTCACCGCCAGCAAGCACTGTGAAGAAGTCAATGACATCGGCATCTTCGGGAAAGACGGTGTTGTTGTTGAAGTCAATATCGCTGCACGTATTCCCCGCACTGCACTCCCCACCCGCCAGCACATTGAAGAAATCAATCACATCCTGATCTTCCGGAAACACCGTGTTCTGGTTGAAGTCGATGGAGTCGCAGCGTGGAAGACAAGGCATGCACGGCAGTCCCTCGAGCACCCAAGCAGCGCTCGACACGTTTCCAAATCGTCCTGTTCCGGCGATCGTTGTGCCATCGGGTGCAATCGCGGTCGCACTCACCAGATGAAAGCCTGCTATCGCAACGCCAAACGAACTCGCCAAAGTGTCGAGCAGAGTGAGCGATCCGTCCTGTGTCCACATCGCCGCTCGCTGGTTGCCTTGAATATCGTCGGTCGAACCGACGATAAGCGATCCGTCGAAGTTTAGATCGTTAGCACCGGAAAAACGAAAGTCAGAAGAACTGGGCATCTCTAGCGCGGCAACAACGTATCCGGCGGCGGTGGGCAGCCATTGAACAGCCTGAAAGGTGGGGCCGGGACTTCGCTCGGCAGACCCGACGACTGTTCGCCCGTCGCCACTCACTGCGATCGCCTCTGCAGAGCGAAATCCGGCGGGTGGATGCAGTAGCACTGGCCCTCCCGCGTCGGTCCATCGCACGCCAGTCCCGGTCCAACCCCAGCCGACGATCACGTCGCCGTTGTGACTGACGTCTCGGGGAGTCCACCCGCCCAAGTCTTGTGAAGGGATACCCAAACGCCAACGCGTCGCTCGTGTCCCGAGCGTTGGTGATCGGCTCGTCCCAACAATCACTGTTCCATCGCCGCTGATCGACCAAGGAAATGGATCGACCTGCTGCTCAGGCGACGACAGCAACTGGAAGCCTCCACCCTCGGTCCACCGATACGCGTCAATCTGCACTAGATCGGTGGGTGTCTGTCTGAGTCTTTCCACGCGAATTGCCGCTGCATCACCCAACGAACTGAGCCCCATCAAGTTGACATGATTCGCGTTGACTGGAAACCCCAGACTCTCGACCGTTCCTCGTCTCCAAAGCACCGATCTATCACCCGACGAGGTTGTCGTAGACCCACCCAAACGCTCTCCGCGAAGGCTAATGCCACGCACTCCCGAGGAGCCTCCGGGCTGCAACGGAGCCAAGAGCCTCAACGTGACTTGCCCTAACATCACCTCTGCTATCACGCAGACTACCGACGCACTCCAGAGAAGTTGACCCATTGCACCCTCCATAATGATGGTAGTCGGACGATTGTCCGTGAATCGAAAGAAAAACCCGGCGTTGCCGCCGGGCTTGTGAGGTCGTGTTGAAGTCTCTGAGAATCGGCGATTCCTGGCACTCGCCTGCCCCGGAGGGGCGGGCCACCATGACGCCGCTGTTTACTTCTTAAACCCCGCCTTAAACTTGCTAATCGCATCCATCAACTTCTTCTCCAGCTCCGTGTCCAGAGCCTTCTTCTGATCCAGCTCGTCATACACCGGCTTCGCGATGCCCTTCATGTGGCTCAGCAGGCCGTCTTCAAACGCGCGCACGCTGCTCACAGGAATATCATCCATCACGCCCTTCGTACCCGCGTAGATTGAGATGATCTGATCCGTCACGACAAACGGCGTGTACTGCCCTTGCTTGAGCAGCTCAACGAATCGGCGACCACGATCAAGCTGACGCTGCGTGGCCTTGTCCAGTTCCGTGCCCAGCTGCGCGAACGCTTCCAGTTCGCGAGCGGCTGCCAAGTCCAATCGCAGCGAGCCGGCGATCTTCTTCATGGCCTTCACCTGCGCACTGCCACCCACGCGGCTCACCGAGATACCGACGTTCACCGCAGGACGCACGCCTGAGAAGAACAGTTCAGGCTCAAGGTAAATCTGGCCGTCCGTAATCGAAATCACGTTCGTCGGGATATACGCCGACACGTCGCCTTCTTGCGTTTCAATGATCGGCAAGCTCGTGATCGAGCCCGCGCCGTTTTCATCGCTCAGCTTCGTCGCGCGTTCCAGCAACCGGCTGTGCAGATAGAACACGTCACCGGGATAAGCCTCACGACCCGGCGGGCGACGCAAGAGCAGCGACATCTGGCGATACGCCACAGCTTGCTTGCTCAAGTCGTCATAGATGCACAACGCGTGCTTGGGCATGGGCGCCCCGTTGGCCAGCGTCTGGCCCGGGTTCTTGCCGCTCCACATGAAGAACTCCGCCATGCTCGTGCCCGAGTACGGAGCAATGTACTGCATGGGCGCCGCAGCCGACGAACCAGCGTTCACCACGATGGTGTATTCCATCGCGCCGGCCTTGCGGAGGGTTTCAACCACGCCCGCAACCGTCGAGTCCTTCTGACCAATCGAAACGTAAATGCACACCATCGCGTCTTTGGTGCCCCAGAACTGCTTCTGGTTGATGATCGTGTCCACCGCGATAGCCGTCTTGCCCGTCTTGCGGTCGCCGATGATCAGCTCGCGCTGCCCGCGACCAATCGGAATCATCGCATCCACGCTCTTGATGCCCGTCTGCATGGGCTCGTGCACCGGCTGACGCTCAGCAATGCCCGGCGCGATGATGTCAACCTTGCGGAACTGCGTCGTGTTGATCGGACCCTTGTCGTCAATGGGCGCACCGAGGGGATCAACCACGCGACCCAGCAGGGCCTCGCCCACCGGCACTTCGAGCAGGCGACCCGTGCTCTTGACCATGTCGCCTTCTTTGATCTTCAGGTAGTCCCCGTACACCACCGCGCCCACCGTGTCGGTTTCCAGGTTGAACACCTGACCCATCACCGCGCCCTCAGCCGTCGAGAACTCCAGCAGTTCACCGGCCATGGCCTTGCCCAAGCCGTAAATACGGGCAATCCCGTCACCGACTTCGACCACCCGGCCCACTTCGGCAACTTCCAAGGCCGAACCAAACTGCTCAATTTCCTGCTTGATGACTGACGCGATCTCGTCGGTGCGAATCTTCACGGTGGATGTTCCTTGAAAGAGCCAAACGGCCCGAGGCAAACCGCCCAAGGGCTAGGGCGGCAAGGATAGACGGCGGCCCCGCCACTTTCCTCCCACCCAGGCCGTTTCCCACTACCAACCAAACCCATAAAACCCGACGCCGGACCCGAGGCTCTGCGAAGGTCCGGATCGACTCACTAACCACCGAGCACTCCCGCGCCAACCCCACCCCACGACCACCGCCCCGCATCCCCCGCGTGCCACGCGATATCCCACGCCCACACCCCGCAACGTCCACCACGCCGCATCCGCGCGAAAATTCCTCAACCCGATTGACGACTCACCTGTACACACGCAAGGAGAACCACCCACGCAGCAAATGCGTCACTTCGTCACTAAACGGAATACCACCATGCCCGCGACCACCGCCGCCGCACCCCTCCGCACGTCGAATCCGCCGCCCAACCGGGCAAAAATGGCCGATCTTCCGCCCGCGAGAAGGACAATCGCTGGCACGATGACGACTATCGGTGGCACGATGAAGATCAACGCGGGCACGATAAAGGCCATCGGTGTCACGATGACGACTATCGCGGGCACGATGAAGACCATCGCGGCCCCGATAGGAGCTATCACTGGCCTGATGAAGACCATCGCGGACACCGGCACCTTCCTCGCAACCCGGGCCATGCGCACCTGCATCGCGAGCATTGCCGTAATCGCCGCCTTGCTCGCCATCACCCCAAGCGCCAAGGCCCAATGCGAGCCCCAGTGGCAACCCTTCGACCCCACCACCGCGTCGTACCCGGGTACATCAATCGGCTCGGTCTACGCGACAACAATGTGGGATCCCGACGGCCCGAGTCCGCAGACGCCCAAGCTTGTTGTCGCTGGTAGTTTCGCGGTTGTGGGGAACGCCGCCGCCAATGGCATTGCGACGTTTGACCCTGCAACCGGGCAATGGACCCCGCTGGGCACGGGAATGAACAACGTTGTGCTCGACCTCACTACGCTGTCCAACGGCGATCTGGTCGCAGGGGGCTTCTTCACCACTGCTGGTGGTGTTGCGGCGAATCGCATCGCCCGCTGGAACGCCGCGACCGGACAATGGACCCCACTGGGCACGGGCATGAACAACCCGGTGTGGTCTCTCACCACGCTGCCAAACGGCGATCTGGTTGCCGGAGGTGACTTCACCACGGCTGGTGGCGTTGCCGCCAATCGCATCGCCCGCTGGAACGCCGCGACCGGACAATGGTCCCCACTCAGTACGGGCCTGAACGGCGGTGTGAGCGATCTCACCACGCTGCCGAGCGGAGACATCGTCGTCGGAGGTTCGTTCACCACGGCTGGCGGCGTTGCCGCCAACAACATCGCCCGTTGGAACGCCGCGACCGGACAATGGTCCCCACTCAGTACGGGCCTGAACGGCGGCGTGAGCGATCTCACCACGCTGCCGAGCGGAGACATCGTCGTCGGAGGTTCGTTCACCACGGCTGGCGGCGTTGCCGCCAACAACATCGCCCGTTGGAACGCTGCGACCGGGCAGTGGGCCCCACTGGGAACGGGCATGGACAACAGAGTGTTTGCCGTTACCACGTTACCAAGCGGCGATCTCGTCGCAGGAGGTGAATTCACCACAGCGGGTGGCATTACCGTCAATCGTATCGCCCGGTGGAACGCTGCGACTGAGCAATGGGCCCCGCTAGGAGCGGGCTTGAACGGCGTCTCGTTCGGCTGGGGTGCATATGCCCTCACCACGCTGCCCGGCGGCGATTTGATCTGCGGGGGTAACTTCACCATGGCGGATGGCGTTACGGCCAAGAACATCGCCCGCTGGAACCCCGCGACCGGGCAATGGGCCGCAATAGGCACGGGCATCGACGACAGATTGTTCGCTCTTTCCACGCTACCCAGCGGCGATGTGGTCGCCGGGGGATTCTTCACCACCGCAGGCGGCGTTGCCGCCAACAACATCGCGCGCTGGAACGCCGAGACCGGCCGATGGGCCGCGCTGGGCACGGGTTTGAACAGCGTTGTGCGGTCCTTCACCACGCTGTCCAGCGGCGATCTTGTCGCCGGGGGTGACTTCACCATGGCGGATGGCGTTGCCGCCAATCGCGTCGCCCGCTGGAACCCCGCAACCGAGCAATGGGCCCCGTTGGGAACGGGCACGAGCGGCACTGTGTTCGCTCTCGGCACGCTATCGGGCGGCGATCTGGTCGCCGGGGGCTTCTTCGGCATGGCCGGCGGCGTTTCCACGAATTGCATTGCCCGCTGGAACGCCGCGACCGGGCAGTGGGCCCCGCTGGGCACCGGCTTGAACAGTACCGTGCGAGCCCTCACTATGCTGTCCACCGGCGATCTAGTCGCCGGGGGTGACTTCACCACGGCGGGTGGCGTTGCTGCCAATCGCGTCGCCCGCTGGAACGCCGCGACCGGCCAATGGGCCCCGCTGGGCACGGGCATGAACGGCGTTGTGTACGCCCTCGCCACGCTGCCCAACGGCGATCTCGTCGCCGGGGGTGAGTTCACCTCGGCGGGTGGCGTTACTGCCAATCGCGTCGCCCGCTGGAACGCCGCGACCGGCCAATGGGCCCCGCTGGGCACGGGCATGAACGGCGTTGTGTACGCCCTCGCCACGCTGCCCAGCGGCGATCTGGTCGCTGGGGGCACTCTTACCACTGCTGATGGCGTTGCCGCTAATCGCATCGCCCGCTGGAACGCCGCAACCGGGCAATGGGTCCCGATGGGTACCGGGATGAACAACTGGGTACGCGCCCTCACCACACTGCCCAGCGCCGATCTCGTCGCCGCGGGCGAGTTCACCACGGCCGGTGGCGTCGTCGCGCCATTCATCGCGCGGTGGGGATGCATCGCAACGTGCGATGACATCGACTTCAACAACAACACCGTCTTCCCCGAAGATGCTGACGTCATCGACTTCTTCAACGTCCTCGCCGGTGGTTCGTGTCCCGCGTGCAACGACATCGACTTCAACAACAACGGCGTCTTCCCCGAAGACCAGGATGTGATTGACTTCTTCAACGTGCTTGCGGGCGGCGCTTGCTAGCCGACGCCGGACCTGAGGCTCGGCGAAGGTCCGGATCGACCCACCAACCACCCCCACTCCCGCGCCAACTCTCGCACCAACCTCGCCCACCACAGCCGCCCACCAGCGGCTGTTTTTTTCTTGAGTATCCCCACTCACAAAAATCTTCCTGATACTCACCGCCTGCGTGCGCTCAATCCCAGTCACTCTGCACGCCGCCTCTTGAATCACCAATCACAATCGTGTACAACTCGCATGACAACTGTCTGCCGGGGTGACGCAGGCCCATCGCTCATGTCAAGCAGCCTGCATCAAGCAATCAGTTGTCATGGGGTCGCGCAAAATCGCGCCGGGAAAAAGGGGACACACATGCAATCACTGACCAGCTACGACCAAGACTTGCTCGCGCTCATCATCAAGCACAACTTCGATCTCAGCGCCGCCGCCTACGAGCGATTCATCACCTACCAACAGCTCGCGTGGTGGTCACGCTTGCCACACATCGCGCAAGCCCTCGAACAAGCACTCGCATCGCGAGCAACAAAAAAGCCCCCGCAGCCCGCAGAGGCTTCCACTTCGTCTCTTCATTACGCCGTCACTTCGTCACTGCCTTCACTGTCTTCACGGGCAGTTGCCGCCAGCCAGCACGTTGAAGAAGTCAACAACGTCCTGGTCTTCAGGAAAGACGCCGTTGTTGTTGAAGTCGATGTCGCTGCACGCCGCGCACTCGCCG
>VYLN01000004.1_pt1 | contig 82613 bp, 56 predicted proteins | sample 5109471 | NCBI WGS metagenome assembly VYLN01 (sample SAMN12291806, study PRJNA351875) | freshwater metagenome | isolation source: freshwater lake | place: USA: Michigan, Lee Lake | collected 2013-08-06 | reverse complement strand
AGATGCGGAAGCGATGAAGCTGGTTGATGGTGTGCTGGGCGTGCTGGAACTGGTGCCCAAGGCGGTGACGAGCGAGATTGCGGCGTACGCGCCGGGTGTTGCGCCTGATGCGAAGGTGGAGGAACTGCTCACGGCTCGTAAGGACGCGCGAGCGAAGAAGGATTTTGCGGCGAGCGATCGCATTCGCGATGAGCTGGCGGCGATGGGGTATGCCATCAAGGACATGGCGGGTGGGCGTGTGGAAGTGCGCAGGGCGTGATTATGCGTGCTTGATTGTGGGCGAGTGCTGTCGCGTCTACTGTGACGCGTGCAGCGACCTTGGACGCTTTGGTTCATGATTTTCGGCGAACTCGCGAAGCTCACGGGGCTTTCGGCGGGCGTGCTTGTTGTCATCATCGCGATTGGTGCGGCGATCAAGCCGCTTTCGGATGGGCTTCTTGATGCGGGCGATGCGGCGTTGTTTGTGTCGCTCGCGATGGTGCCCATGTTGGCGTTTGTGTTGCCATTTGCGGCGGGGTTTGCGAGCACGCTGACGTATCACCGGCTTGCGACCAGCAACGAGACGACGGCGGCGTATGCGAGCGGGATTTCGCATCGGGCGGTTTTGATGCCTGCTGCGGTGATGGGGTTGGTGCTTGCGCTGGTGGTGTCGGGGCTGAATGAGCAGGTCATTCCGCGGTTTCTTTTGCAGATGCAGCGGCTGATTACGGTGGATGTGTCGCGACTGCTGGCGCAGGAAATCAGTCGCGGCAAGCCGGTAAGGCTGGAGGACACGCTGATATTTGCGGATCGTGCGGAGCGGGTGCCGCCTGGGGATGATGGGGCGGTGGATCAGGTGATTTTCACGAATTTCGCGGCGATTCGGCTGGATGACAAGGGCGAGCCGGTGCAGGAGGTGACGGCTCGGAATGCGACGATGTGGTTGTTTCCGCCGGGGGCTGTGCCGGGTGAGGTGGCGAGTGGTGGGGCGAATGAAGGGGCCAGTGAAGCGGCATTGGCTGGGCGGAGTGATGCGTCGCTGGTGGTGCTGCAGTTGGATGAAGTGATTGCGGCGGACCCGGCGGGACTGGGCGGATTTCGAGATGGCGCGACGGCGCAGTTTCGCGTGCCTTACGTGCTCAAGGACAATCCGAAGTTTTTGACGACGGGGCAATTGGCGGCGCTCAAGCGCGTGCCGGAGCGAATGAACTGGATTGAGTCACGCCGGAAGACGCTGGCGAATGAATTAGGGAAGACAGCGGCGTGGGAAGCGATTGACAAGCAGCTGCGTGAAGGTGGCAAGGCGACGTTTGTGGATGCACGGGGGAAGAGCTTTGTGGTGCAGGCCAGCGCGCTGGATCGGCGGGTGATTGAGGGGAAGGAGCGGGGCGTTTTGCAAGGCCGAGCAGGCGGGGCTATTGAAGTATTTCATAGTCGCAGCGGCGACAAAGGTGATGTGCAGTTGCACACGCTGGCGCGTGAGGCGATGCTGCGGATTGATGATCGCGCGACGGCGGGCGGGTTGCTGCTGGAAATGAAGGAAGTGCGGACGCGCGAGGTGGCAGCCCAAAATAGTTTTGCACAGAGTCCGGAGCGCAGTCAGTGGCAAGCGGGGAATTTGGTGCCTGTGCCCAATCCGGTGCAGCCGCTGGCGAAGACGCCGACGTTTGCGTTGCTGGAGCAGGCGCGAGGGCCGGCGATGGCGGCGGGAGAAGCATCGAGTTTGGGGAAGGCGTATCGGGATTTGGATCGCAAGACGGCGGAACTGGTGCGAGAGGCAGCGAGCAAACAGCATGAGCGGATTGCGATGAGTTTGAGTGTGCTGGTGGTGACGATTTGCGGCGCGGTGACTGCGCTGCGGCTGAGCCAGCGACTGCCGCTGACGACGTACTTGTGGACGTTTATTCCGGGCGTCATCACGCTGGTAACTATTTCAGGCGGGCAGCAACTGACGGAGCAGCTTGGACTGCCGGGGCTGCTGCTGATGTACGGCGGCGTGGTGGGACTGGCGATGTACACGTTGGTGCAGTATCGCGTGGTGGGGAAGCATTGAAGAAATGGGGGAAGTGACGAAGTGACGGAGTAAAGGCAAAAGGCAAAGTTGCCACGATGTCTTCACTTCGTTACTTCGTCACTCTTTCTTACTTCGGTGCAATGAGCGGCAGGGCTACTTCGACGAAGATGTAGACGGCAAGGCCCAGGCCTGCCATCGCAAGGATGACTTGGAGGGTCATCGCAAGGACTTGGCGCGGGAGCGTTTTGACGTCCCAGACGCGGACGGCTTTGTACGCCAGCGATGCGAAAAACGCCATGGGTATGAGTAGCAGGTACCACTGGGTGTGCAGCTCGATGGGGTCGATGAACGGGCGGCTGGCGAGGGTGAGGAGGTGGTTCATGCGGCACCTCCTGTGTTGGCTTGAGCGGTTTTTTGAGCAGCTGGTTGTGCGGAACCGAGTGTGTTGCTCACGCGGCGACGAGTGGTCGGAAAGCCGGCGTCGATGATGGCGATGAGGTTGAGCATGCCGGCAATTGCGCCAAAGAGCATGCCTAGTTCGTTTACTTTGCTGATACTTTTCGTCGCGGGTTTGGTCGCGCTGGCTGGCGGGTTGCCGGCAGCGTCGACTTTCACGGCTTCGCCTGTGGGCAATCGCCATTCTCCCGGGAAACCAGAACGCAGCGGCGTGCGGATGAGTTTGTTGTTGGGGCCGAGCTGGGTGGACCAGACCTTGAAGCGCGACTGGTGGACGTAGTCAACGCCGAAGGCGATGGGGCCTACAAAGGCTTGGCCGATGAAGTAGGCGGTGTCTTCGCGGCGGTCCACGACATCGATGCCGCCCACGAGCATGCCAGTGCCGAAGAGGCCAAGGACTCCCAAGCAGATGGCCGCGGCACGGGCGCGTTCTTTGCGAACGACGTGCCCCAAGCCGGGCACGACGCAGGCGGCAACGAGTGCGAGGGGATCGAAGGAGATGTCTTCGATGGTGGTCGTGGCGGGGGTTGATGGATTAGGGGTGCTCATGCGATTTGACTGGGCGCGGAAGGTCGGTACTGTACCGCGCGTTGAGGATCGACCGGAGATGTGCGCTCAATGTAGGTCGATAGTGAGCGGAGACTTTTCTGGAGCGAAAATCGTGCCTACGTTCGCGGGCTTGCAGGTATGGTGGGATGCATGTGAAACTGTTGGTGGTGGCAACTGGTGGACTGATTCGGACACGTAGAAGATCGAGGTAGATCTAGACTGAGGTGGTTCATGGCAAAGTACATGCTTGAAAGAATGGGAATGCAGACGGCAATGGTGGGCACGACGGTGGTTGCTTCGCAGCACGCGGCTGTGCTGTGGGGCCCGGCGACGCAGAACGAAAGCTGGCGCCCGGAGCCCGGAGGTTTTGGTACGGACGTATTCTCGTACGAAGACGAAGACGACGATGATGATGATTTTGACGGCGGTGACGAGTTTGACGACGAAGACGAAGAGTTGGAAGAAGACGGCGAGGGCGGTGGCGACGGCGAGGATGACGACTTCTTAGACGACGACGACGAAGACCTCGACGACGACTTTGATAGCGCCGATAGTGATGATGAGGACGACGACGACGATCTGTAAGTCGCGGTGACGTCCGAGCATTTGCGAAGGACGTCACGTATGAACGCCAAGAACAATAAAGCAACCAGCAAGCACACCCCGGGCACATGCAGCCGGGGTGTTTTGCCTTTTGATGATTGCTCGGGTGTTGGTTGCCCGGCGGGTGGGTGCGGCGATGCGTGTGCCCGCGAGGCGTGCAACGCGGGGAGCTGCAAAGGTGCAGAGAAGGGCGAAAGCGCGAGCGGTCCTGCCGATACTGCGGGAGATGGCGCGGCAGCGGGTATGGGCGCGGGTGTGCTAGATCGCCGCAGCGGCGTTGATCGGCGCGATTTTGAGACGGGCGATCTATCGGGGTTGGAGCGGCGGCGCGGGCCTGGTCGGCGGCTGAGTGATTTTTCGCGCAGCGCTGAAGAAGGCAACCTGACCAAAGAGCAGTTCTTGTTCGTGATGGCCATTGAAGCGTTCAAGAAGGCCAACGGGCGGGTCTTTCCGACGTGGACAGATGTGCTGGAAGTGATGCGGCTGCTTGGGTATCGCAAGACGATGCCCATGGAAATGAACCTGAGCAGCGCGGAAGACTGGCAAGAACCTTACAACGCGCCCAGCAATGTGCGGCCGCCTCGGTGGGCTGAGCACAAGCAGCGGCCTGGCAAGCGCGATGCGGCGTGAATTGTGAAACACGAAGCGGCGGGCGGTGCAAGAATCGTGCATGGCACGTTCTTGGATTGCACGCGTTTTGGCGGACCGGCAGGGGCAGCCTTCAGCGAGTGAGCGGCGGCGCGCGGTGAAGCTGCTGGCGGGTGCGGCGGGGGCTGTGCTGCTAAGTGGTGGGGCGATGGCGCGGGTGGTGCTGCGCGAGAGCAAACAACGAGTGGTGGTGGTGGGCGGCGGGTTCGCCGGGTTGTGCTGCGCGTATGAGTTGATGGCGGCGGGGCATGAGGTGACGGTGCTGGAGGCGAGCAGTCGCGTGGGCGGGCGGGTGTTTTCGTTTGGCGGGGCGTGCGGGGCGGAGTGGATCAAGGATCGCACGATTGAAGGCGGGGGCGAATTGATTGGCAGCAATCATCCGTTGTGGAACCACTACGCGGAGAAGTTTGAATTGCAGATGCTGGATGTGGGCGCGGATGGGGACGCGGAAGAGCCCATGATCGTGGATGGGAAAGTGCTCAATAGCGAAGAGATTGAGTATGTGGGCGATCAGGTGGAAGAGACGCTGCCGCTGATGAATGCGGACGCGAGGAGTGTGGATTCGGATGTACCATGGACGCATGCGAAGGCGAAGGTTTGGGATGCGAAGTCGCTGGCGCAGTGGATGCGTGAGATGGATGTAGGTGAGATGACGCGCAAGGCGATGGACGCGACGACGGCGGCGACCAATGGCGTGCCGTGTGATCGCGCGAGTTACTTGGGGATGCTCACGGCGGTGAAGGGTGGGGGCGTGGAGAAGTACTGGCTGGAGAGCGAGGTGTATCGGTGCAAGGGGGGCAACCAGCAACTGGCGATGAAGTTTACTGCGGTGCTGGGAGACCGCGTGAAGACGAACGCGGCGGTGCAGGCAATTGCGGTGCGCGAGAAAGATGTGCTGGTGACGTTTGGCAGTGAACGAGGCGGGACGCTACGAGAGCTGGAGTGTGATCAGGTGGTGCTGGCGGTGCCGGCGAGGATGTGGGGGAAGTTGAAGCTGACGCCTGCGCTGCCTGAGGTGCTGGCGGGTGGCGTGCAAGTGGGGGTAAACGTCAAGCATTTCAGCCACGTTTCGCGGCGGTTTTGGCGAGACAAGAATTTGAGCCAGTATGGCGAGACGGATGAGATTGTGTCGAGCACGTGGGATGGCACTGATGGGCAAGATGTTGGAGCGCTGGTGGATGTGCCGGCGTGCTTGATTGGTTTTTCGGGCAGCGACGCGGCGGAGAAGGCGCGGGGGTTGCAAGGGGAAGAGCGAGACAAGGCGTACGCAGCGCTGTATGAGCGGTTGTATCCGGGGTATGCCAAGCATGTTGTGGCGACGCGATTTATGGATTGGCCTGGGTTCACGCATATTGGCGGCGGGTATTCGTTTCCTGCGCCGGGACAGGTGACGACGGCGGGGCCGGTGCTCGTGAAGGCACACGCGGGGCGCGTGCACTTTGCGGGTGAGCATGCGTGCTATAAGTTTGTGGGGTACATGGAGGGGGCGCTGCAGAGTGGGAGCAGCGTGGCGAAGCGGATTGTGAGTTTGTGAGGTAGGATGAAAAAACCGCTGTGGTTCAGCGGTTTTGGGTTGAAACGAGATGGTTGGTGGGCGATCCGGACCTTCGCAGGGCTTCAGGTCCGGCGTCGGCGGCGTCGGTTACGGGCAGGAACCGCCGGCGAGGACGTTGAAGAAGTCGATGACGTCGGCGTCTTCGGGGAAGACGCCGTTGTTGTTGAAGTCGATGGAGTTGCAGACGGCGGCGCAGTTAGCGTCATAGATGATGGTGGCGGGGCTGCTGAGCAGGGGACCGCAGTCGTTGAAGACGACCACGTCGTAGGTGCCGGCGTCGAGCGGGCCAGCGTCATTGATGCTGAGCTGGGCGGTGGTGGCCCCTTGAATGCCGCGGCCGTCGCGCAGAGGCTGGCCGTCCTTGCGCCACAGATAGGTGAAGGTGCCGGTGCCCGCGGTTTCGACGGTGAGCAGGAAGTCTTGCAAGGGGCAGACAACTTGGCTGGCGGGCTGCTGGGTGATGTTGATCTGCCCGCCGCCCGCGGTCCACGCGGCGAAAGCCGAACTGGGCACGTTGCCAGCGATCGTGAAGTTGCCACCAACGCGAAGGACGCCGTCAGGCGCGACCAGCAAGGCGAGCCCTTGCGGGGTGCCGAAGATGTCGCCACTCACACCGCCTCCCAGTGGCCGCCACTGCGCGCCGTTCCAGCGGGCGATGCCCGAGGCGCCCACCGAGCCGTCGGCTTGCGTGAAGCCACCTCCAACGACGAGTTCGCTGTTGTACGTTGTCATGGCGGCGGGCGCACTGTTGAGGCCGCCTCCCAAGGGTGCGAAGGCTGAGCCTGTCCAGCGGGCGATGCGCGTGGCGGGCACGCCGCCGATGGTGGCAAAGTTACCGCCAACGTAGAGCTGGCCGTTGTGCACATGGAGGGCGGTCATGCCGCTGTTGGTGTTGGCGTTGTTGAGACCGAAGCTGGTCCATGTGCTGCCGTTAAAGCCAGCGAGGTAATGGGTGTTGGCAATAGCGGGCGAACCAACGGATGTGAACGAACCCGCGACGATGAGCTGGTTGTTGAAGACCGTAAGAGCGGAGGGAGTGCCGTTGGGTCGCAGGCTCGTGGACAGAGGCGTCCAAGTCGTGCCGTTCCAGGTTGCGAGCGAGCCAGTGAAGCTGCCGCCCGCGTAAAGCGTGTTGTTGTAGACGGCAAAGGTGCTGACGGAGTTTCCAATGCTGGGAAGGGGTTGCCAGGATGAGCCGTTCCAGACGGCTGTGTAGTTGGCGGTGGAAAGGCCATCGCCCACGAAGAAGTCGCCGCCCGCGAAGAGCTGGTTGTTGAAGACGATGAGGGTGTTGACGGCGCGGCCGAAGCCGGCACCCATGGGCTGCCACTGCGAGTTGACGAGGCGGCCCACGCGATTGAGGGCGACGGTGCCGTTACTGCGGAAGCGCCCGCCCGCGACGAAATCGCCATTGAAGAGTGTGAGGGCATTGACGCCGTTGCTCAGGGCGTTCCCGAAGCCGACATAGCCGATGCCGTTGTAGCGGGCGAGGCCCGAGCATTCGAGGCCGCCCGCGTCGGAGAAGGTGCCAACGAGGACGAGTTCGTTGTTGGGAGCGACGACCGTGTCGCTGACGGCCCCGTTGACGCCAGCGCCCAGTGTGGACCAAGCGCCGCTGACGAACTGCGCGATGCGCGCGATGGGGGTGCCGCCGCTGTTGCCGAAGCTGCCGCCAGCAATAAGGTTGCCGTTGTAGGTGCCGAGGGTGTTGACGGTGGAGTTGAAGCCCGGGCCGACCTGCTGCCAAGCTGAGCCGGTCCAGCGAGCGATGTAGTTGGCGGGTGTGACGCCTGAGGCGGTGAAACTGCCGCCCGCGTAGAGCTCGTTGTTGTGGACGTGCAGGGCCTGGACCTGACTGCTGAAGCCGTCGCCTACTGCGCTCCATGTCGAGCCATTCCAGCGTGCCACACGCAGGGCGGGTGCGCCGCCCGTGAGCGATGTGAAGACGCCGCCTGCGTAGAGGTCGGTGCCCAACACGGCGAGCGCTTCGACGCCGGCCGCAGTGCCCGTGCCGATGGCGCTCCATGTGGAACCATTCCACTGGGCGACGCGATTGGCGGCGACGGTGCCGCCCACCTGCGTGAAGTAGCCACTGACGACGAGATTGCCGTTGTAGCTGGTCATGGCGTAGATCGCGTTGTTGGCGCCGTTCTGGGCGTTGGTACCCAGAGGCAGCCATGCCGTCCCGTTCCATCGCGCGATGTACTGCACGCCTGGCGAGGTCGTGAAATCTCCCGCCGCGTACAGGTCGCCATTGTGCACATGCAGCACCCGCACGTTGCTGCCAAAGCCCGTGCCCAGAGCGCGCCACTGCACGCCGTCCCACGCGGCGACGCGATTAGAGGGCACGCCGGGAATGTTGGTCCCGCCCCCGACGACGATCCAAGGCTGCAGGGGGCCAGCTCCGTCAGAATCCCAGACCGTGGTGGTTATGCCGCCCGCGGTGGAGGCAAAGCTGCCGTATGCCTGCGTCGCGATCCAGTTTTCCTGGCACTGCGCAGCAGCGAAGTTGGCCAGCACCAAGCTGGCGCACGTTGCGAGGGTCGTCAAGCTATTGATGTTCATTTGCACGGTCTCCCAGCGTTTGCGATAACACGCACGCACTTGATAAGCGAAAAATGTCCTGCCAACGCGCACGGATTGCATCACATTCTCGGTCGTTTTCGACAAAATTTCTACGCGAGTTCATTCGCGCCGAGCGAAGAGTGGGCGTGTTGGAAACCATGCAACCCACAGAAAAAACCCGCGAGGGGTCGCGGGATCTTTCGTCGGCAGGCTGTTAGGTTGGCGGTAGTAGGTTTGCGCCGTCGAGTTCTTTGCGACGGTTATGGGCAGTTGCCGCCGGCGAGGATGTTGAAGAAGTCGATGACGTCGGCGTCTTCGGGGAAGACGGAGTTGTTATTGAAGTCGATGTCGTTGCAGGTGTTGCCGGGTGAGCAAGGGCCGCCTGCAAGGACGTTGAAGAAGTCGATGACGTCGGCATCTTCCGGAAAGACCGTGTTGTTGTTGAAGTCGATGTCGTCGCATGCTGGCAGGAGGGAACGCCCGCCTGTGTGGAGAGCGTCGTAGATGAGATCGGCAACGAACTGGCCGCCAGCAGGAGTGAAGTGAACGCCATCAGGATCGATGCGACCTGCGCTGATATGTTGTGCGTAGGTGCCGCCGAAGGAGAAGAGATTGATATAGCCGGCGTTGGTCTGTCGGGCGGCATCTTCCACACCTAGTGCGATGGCTGCGACAGGCGCTGAGCCCGAGTCGTACGAACTGACGAGCACGATCTCGGCATCTGGCGTGGCGGTGCGAAGTCGATTGACAAGCTGCACGAGGAGCGGCGCATAGGTGGCGCGGGTGAAGCCTTGGTCGTTCTGCCCGAGCATCACGATTATCAGATCGGGCGTCAGGAGGCGAAGTTGTTCGTCAAACGTCCAATTGCGCTGCAGGAAGTTGTTGATGCCCCAGCCGCCGTTGGCGGCCCGATGCACCCGCGCGCCAGGTATGCCCGAGAGGTTGTTCTGCCCGAGCAATGTGACAGGGCCGCTACCGCTGGGGTAATACCACGCGCGATTACCGCCCGAGAAGGAGATGGACAGTTCGCTCACGCTCTGGGTCTGAGCGTTGCAAGTCACGAATTGAGAGCCGCCCGGGTACGTGACCAAGAAGTTTCCCGCGCCTGAGGTGCGAACGAAGTGGAGTTTGGTCAAAGGCGACCAAGCGTCGAAGAACGCGCTGGTGGAACCAGTGCCCTGCCATGAAACCCACATGCCGTCAAGTGAGCGGTATGGGGACACGTCGGCGTTGATGAGACCACGGTCCCAACCTGGATTGACGCCAGCGCCGGTCCAGACGCTGAAGGCTTGGTATCCGGAACCGCCGTCACCATACACTGCTTGTACACGCGTCCGCAAGGCTTGGTGCATACCGCCGGGTCGAAAAGTGAGACTATCGCCTATGCAAACGATATCGGCGTCGCCAGCGAGTAAGGCCGCGCGTGTGTCATCGAATAAGTTTTGCAGGTTGAGTGAGGGCGTCATCGCCCATGCTGGCCCAACAAGTGTTCCTAAACCAATTGATAACCATCCGATCAGTGCGTTCGAGCGCATGACGGTCAAGCCCTTCAGTGAAGACCGTTGCACAGTGAGTGCGTAAAGGAAAAGCGGGCCGCATCACGACGTTGTGATGAAGTTCACCAGGCTGGTGTGCCCGCCAGAATTACGGCAGGTCACACTCCTCGCGATAGGCGAGACAACGGACGCATATGAGCACCTCCCACATAAAACATATCTGGTGCGCAGCGATTTGCAATGTACCTAAATAGGGTAATTGACAAAAAGCCGCAGAAAATGGCGGCTTTTGTCGTCGCGATGCGCCATTGCATGACGCGTTTGTGGAGGTAGAGAAGTGGATGCGCCCACGATCTATCGGTCAATCACGGACACGTTCCACCGGCGAGGATGTTGAAGAAGTCCACGACATCCTGATCTTCGGGGAAGACGCCGTTGTTGTTGAAGTCGACGTCGTTGCACGCGCCGCACACGCCGCCCGCGAGGACATCGAAGAAATCCACCACGTCCTGGTCTTCCGGAAACACACCGTTGTTGTTGAAGTCGATGCTGTCGCACGCGCTGCCAGCGTTGTACCCGAGCACACTGGTAATGCTGTATCCAGGCGGCAAGTTCCACACGATGGTCGATGCGATGTCTGCGCCGCCGCCGCTCATGTTGTTGCCGAAGGCGACATCAAAGGGCGTGCCGACGACGGGTGTGAAGTCAGCGGTAAACGTGATGTTGACAGGAAGTACCTGAGGCGTTGTGTAGACGGCAAAGGGGATAAACAAGTCGCGTGAATTTGCTTGTGTGGCGTTCACGCGAAACTGCTCGCTGATGTTGATCGTGGCTGGATTCCACGTGCCGATCTCCACATTCAGGGTGCTAATCCCTACCGCTTGGGTAGCGGAGGTGCTGTCGACGCGCAGTTCTCCGGTTGTGGACATGGTGACGCTGGCTGCGACGGGTTGGCCGGCTGTACCCGGTGGGCCAACGATGGTGTACGTGTCGAAGAAGCTGTTGCGCAAGAAAACGGACTCATCGAAGTTGCGTGTGTATCTGGCCCGCATGGTCGTCGCGGTGGAAGCGGCCTCGGCGGTGATGCTCCGGCCTAAAGCGAGCGATGCAGGATCGGTGATGTAATTCGGGCTGGGGGAGGGCATCGCCGCGACAAAGCCGATCCGGTCATCAATGCAAGTGCACGCGGCGATGGAATTGGCAGAGAGATGAATCCACTGCCGTGTGCCGGGCGGCATGGTGGTGGTTTGCCCGCAGGCCGCCGCCGCCACCCCTAGCGCCGCGAGCACGCCCCCGCCACACACGCCCCGATCCAACCTCACAACGATAGAGTTCAAAGTCTTCATGCCAACGACTAGCCAGCCCCAGTCCCACCGCCGGACACGACCTGGCAATATTTTTTCGTGGAGGCCCGGAAGGGAGTTCACCGCGGAGAGCGTGGAGGCAAGAAAGTGGAGGCAAGAAAGACGCTTACCACAAAGCTGCAAAGAGCGCAAAGGGAAAGGCAGGAGTTGGGGTTGGGTTTTTACCCGATCTTCACTCCTGCCTTTTTTCTCTGTGACTCTGTGGTGAATGTCATCGTCTTTCTTTGCGGCCTTTGCAGCTTTGCAGTTCAAGCCTTTGCCAGCTACCATCGCGCCCCGGCTGTTGTGCCTGGCTTATGAAAGGACTTTCCTGTGGCTGATCGTCACTTTGATGTTGTGGTTGTTGGTGGTGGGCCTGGCGGGTATGTGGCTGCGATTCGGGCAGCGCAGCTGGGGTACAAGGTTGCGGTGGTGGAGCGCGACAAGCTGGGTGGGGTATGCCTGAATTGGGGTTGCATTCCGAGCAAGGCTCTGCTGGCGAACGCGGAGTTGTTTGAGAAGTTGATGGAGAAGGAGCAGTGGGGGCTCAAGATCACGGGCGATGTGTCGTATGACTGGGACAAGACGATTACGCGGTCGCGCGATGTGGCGAGCAAGCTCAACAAGGGTGTTGAGTTCTTGATGAAGAAGAACAAGATCGAGTTCATCAAGGGGAACGCGAAGATTGTGTCGGCGCGCAAGACGCCATCGGGCGTGCGGCCGATTCCGGCGGGCGATGTGGTGACAATTGACATCCATGAAGCGCAGGTGCTGGACACGCGGACGGATTCGCCGGTGACTGTTGGGGCGAAGCGCGAGAGACTCACGTGCACGCGGGTGATTGTGGCGACGGGCAGCGTCGCGAGAGACTTGCCGTTTGCGAAGTTTGATGGGGACAAGATCTGGGGTGCTCGCGAAGCGATGAACAACAAGGCGCAGCCCAAGAGCTTGATCGTGGTTGGGGCGGGCGCAATTGGGATGGAGTTTGGATACTTCTATCACACGTTTGGCACCAAGGTCACGGTGATTGAGATGATGCCGCGGATTGTGCCGGTGGAAGATGATGACATTGGCATTGCACTTGAGAAGGTGTATAAGAAGCATGGGATGGACATCCGCACGAGTACGGGCGTGATGAACATTGAGAAGACGGCGACAGGTGTGAAGGTGACGGTTGCGCCGATGGTGAAGGGGGCCGATGGCAAGATGGCTCCGGATGCGAGCAAGAAGGAAGTGCTGGAAGCCGAGAAGGTGCTGTTGGCAATTGGCGTCAAGGGCCGGTTTGATGGGTTGTTTGATGCATCGCTGAATCTTGCGACTGAGCGTGATCACATCAAGACGGACTTTCGCCCGATGGGCTGGGATGGGCCGGGCAAGGGGACGGTCAACGAAGCCGTGGATTACAAGACGAATCTGCCGGGGGTGTATGCCATTGGCGACATCATCGGGCCACCTTGGCTGGCGCACGTGGCGAGCGAAGAGGGCATCTTGTGCGTGGAGCGCATCGCGTGGCGCGATGGCAAGCTCGAGCACGGCAAGAAACTGCATGAGCCGATTCCGCTGGATTACAGCGTGATTCCGGGGTGCACGTACTGCCACCCGCAGGTTGCGAGTGTCGGCTTCACGGAGCGGCATCTCAAGGATCAGGGTTTGGTCAAGGACAAGGATTACGCCGTGGGCGTGTTCCCGTTCAGCGCGCTGGGCAAGGCAATTGCCACGCGCAGCACGGATGGGTTCTGCAAGATCATCCGCGGCTTGCCACGCGGCGAGATTCTGGGCGCGCACATCATGGGCGATCAGGCAACGGAGTTGATCGCCGAATTGAGCCTTGCACGCCGGCTTGAAGCGACGAGCGAAGAGCTGATCTGCACCGTACACGCACACCCGACGATGCACGAAAGCGTGCACGAGGCGGCGTTGGCGAGTGAGGGGCGGGTTATTAACTCGTAAGGCGGCCGCGGCGACGCGTGTTCTTGGACTTTGTTTGAACGAACTCCCGGCTGCTGGGAGTTTTTTCGTGCGCGATGGACAATTCCTGTCGCCCGTGCGGCTCCAGACTCGCTTACACATATGGCGTCCGGCTTTGTGCCGGTATGACAAGGAGCAGGTCCGGGGGCATGGGGTTCTGGAGTGTTGTCATGCAGATGTCAAAGCAGATGATCGTCGCGGGTTTCCTTGGGCTTTTCGCCGTCGCCGGTAGTTCAAGTACGTCTTTTGCCCAGTGCTCGGTGCGAAACTCGATGCGCTCGGTCGCTCTGGCTTGGCAGTCGGGCTTCGGCGATGTGTCTCTCGACACCGGCTGGATTCCGGGCCCTGTCACGCGCACCGCGTATGCGTGGGACGATAACCCCTCCCGCGGCTGTATCGGCGCGATGACGCAGAACGGCACGGCGGACTTCGGCAGGCTTGCGTTCGATGCATCCGGCAATGCGAGCACGCAAAGTGCTGGGATGTTTTTGTATTCTTCGGGCGAACTTGGCTTCAGCGACACACTTTCGATCCAGTCTGACTCGCTTCCCGTCGGTACGCCGGTCACGCTGCGATACTCCGTCATGCTCACGGGTTCCGTCGGGATTCAGGATGCCAATCCGCAGTCCAATATCTACACCACGCTGGGCCCGTGCGCGACGCAGAATGTGTCGTTGCCCGGCTCTGCATCGCAGACCTGCCAAAACAGCGTCGGCGCGACTTTCGTCTATTGGCAGTTGATGAATTGGTCTCTCAACGCCCCGAGCATCAGCGGCATTGGCCCGATCTCGTCGTCAATCGCCGCGAACGCAGAGGCGATTTACCGCATTGAAGTGCTTACTCCCGGGGTTCGCATCGTGAGCTGTTCAGGGCGAGACTACACGGCCCCTGTCTGCGACTCCATCGACTTCAATCGCAACGGCGTGTTTCCTGAGGATCAAGATGTCATTGACTTCTTCAACGTGCTGGCGGGCGGTGCGTGTGCGCAATGCAGCGACATTGATTTCAACAACAACGGCGTCTTTCCGGAAGATCAGGATGCGATTGATTTCTTCACGGTGTTGGCGGGCGGGCAGTGCGGCGCGTGAGCGCGGGTGAAGCGGTGATGCGTTGAGCCCTGGCAGGAAGTGCCAGGGCTTTTGCACTTGCGAACACCGATTCCAGCAACACGGGTCTCTGAGAAGACCAGTACCGGGCCGATGCGAGAGAAGCACCCGGGGCTGTCCCACAATCAAAAACCAATCAAAAACCGATCAAAACCGATCCTCACGGATTTGGTGGACAAAGGATTACAAGTCATCTAGCGAATTATCTAGAGAATCTCTTGCAAGATTCCGCTTTCTCTGGTAGATTCATCGTTCCGCGGCGCTGTTGCTGTGGGAAGCGGACAATCTGAGGAGATCAGCGATGGGAGTTTCTTCGAGTCGGATCATGGGTCTTGTGCTGGCGGCCGGGGTGGCATCCGCAGCGTGCGCAAGTGTGACACTGGAGCAAGTCATTCGCAAGGCGGATGCGCCGCCGGGCATTCCGGGCGAGTTCTTCGCGACGTTCTCGTTCAGCAATCCGAAGATTGACAACGCGGGCAATGTTGTCGTTGACGCGGTTCTCGACACGACGGCGGGCGGCACCGCGACGACGGCGAACCGCCGGGCGACGTATTACGGCAGCCCGGGCAACATGCAGTTGCTGGCGCGCGATGGCAGCTTGGCCGGGTTTCCCTTCCTGCCGAATCCGAACAACTGGAGGCACAACACGACGACGAACGGCGCGGGTCTGGCGCAGGGCTCGACCATCGCTCCCAACGGGCAGATGATGATTTCGTCGAGCCTCAACGGATCGGGCGCGACGACGACGAACAACACGGCGTTCTGGACGGGCACGGCCAACTCGCTGGCGGTGGTGGCGCAGCGCGGCTTCGTGCCGGCGACCGCTCCGGGCACGAGCGGCGCGATCTGGAACACTAATCTCAACCTCAGCCCGTCGCAGGTTGACGTCAACAACGCGGGGCAGGTGGTCTTCAACAGCCAGTTGACCGGCGGCGACACCGTGACCAGCGGCGCGGGCCAGAACAACTCGGGCGTGTGGATCGGTTCGCCCGGCAATGTGCAGATGGTGATGCGCCAGGGTCAGAACAACGTGCCGGGGCTGAATGACATCGTAACGGGGCTCCCTGACCCAACGCTGCAACTGGGAGCAGCGACCACGTTTGGCATGAAGCTGAACGGGCTGGGCCAGGTGGTTCTGCCCAACAAGCTGCGCGTGGGCTCGGGCGCGACGCCGGTCACGACGAACGATGACGATGTACTGCTCACGACAATCGGCGGCTCCCTGCGCTGCATCGCGCGGCAGGGCGAACAGGCTCCCGGCTTGCCTGCGGGATACACGTTCAAGACGGGTGCGTCATCGCCCTTCAGCCCGCTGAGCAACACCCCGATCAACAACGCGGGCTCGATCCACGTGTTCGCAACATTGGGCGGGCTGGCGATTCCCGGCGTCGACGACTTCGTTCTGTACCGCTATAACGGCGGCGTCTGGACGATCGTCTGGCGCTCTGAGAACTTGGCTCCGGTGACCGGCAGCGTGCTAGCTGGCTCGAAGTTCGCTTCGCTCAACCTGGGCAACACCCGCGCGAACAACGCCGAGACACTTGCCGTCGCGGGCTTCCTGCGGCAGGACGCCTCGCTGGAAACGCCCATCACCGCGAACAACGACGATGTGCTCTACATCTTCCCGGTCGGTCAGCCAGCGCAACTTGTGGTGCGGGCGGGCGACCCGATGAACCTGCCTGGTTTCCCGCCCGACGCGGTGTGGATCTACGAAAGCGCGCAGGCTGGCGCTGGGTTCAACAACCTGGGGCAGTACGCCTTCCCGGCTCGCTTTACGGGCACGGGCATCACGCCGGGTGTCAACGACGTTGCCGTGTTCATCTGGGATCCGGTGCAGGGCGTGCAATTGGTCGCGAAGACGGGCGAGCAATATGACAATCCGCTCACGATGGCACTCGCGACGCAGGTGACTATCGACTGCCGTGGCAATGGCGAAGGCGGCTCGGCAGGCTTCAGCGATACGGGCTGGCTGGCGCTTCGCATCAGCGACAACATCGGCAACCAGATCGTGTACCGCGCAAAGGTCAATCCGCCCGTCGCCGGCTGCGATGACATCGACTTCAACAACAACGGCGTCTTCCCCGAAGATCAGGACGTTGTGGACTTCTTCGACGTGCTGGCCGGCGGCAATTGCCCGCTGTGCAACGACATCGACTTCAACAACAACGGCGTCTTCCCGGAAGACCAAGATGTCGTCGACTTCCTGAACGTTCTGGCGGGCGGTCAGTGCCCCTGATTGAGGCTTGACGCACGAAAGATACACGAATCACGCCGCGCGCCTTGACGGGCGCGCGGCGTACTTATCGAAACGCGCCGGATACGCGGCGTGCGAAGTGAGGTTGGACCACATGGCGCGCCTGCGGCGCACCTTTTGAAAGGACGAATCATGCTGTCTTGGAAGCAGTCTTCGGCATTGGCGGGTCGGGTGTGCGGCGCATCTCTTGTGTTGGCGGCGGGCGCGGTGGCTCAGCCCACACTTATCGTTTCCGGCGTGGCCGTGACGGACATCAGCCCGGACGGCACCAAGGTCGTGGGCAGCATTTATGACGCTAACGCGCGGGCGAGCTTTCCCACCATTGAAACTCGCGGCGTGGGCACGCAGCGCATCAACCGACCGATCCTCAACGGCTACGCGCGCATGAGCCCCGACATGACGACGGTCAGCTTTGATGCGGGCAACCTGGAGAACCTGAACAACGCCACGAACAGCATCACGTATAACCCTGCGGTTGCAAACCAGTGGGAACGCGCTGCGCTCGGGCACATCTGGACCAACACGGGCGGCGTGTTCAACATTGGCCCTGCCAACAACGGCAACCGCTGTGACTTCACCATCAACACGATCTCGGGCATCTCCGGCACCGGGCGTTACCTCGCTGTGACCGGCTGGACGAACGGCCTCTGCGGCCCGTACCGTGCCAGCAGGTACGATACATTGACTGACACCTTCGTGCAGTTGCCTGTGTCGCTTGCGCCGCCGCCTTCGAACCAGTCAGCCCGCGCAACGCGTGTGTTCGACATCTCGGATGACGGCGACACGCTGGTGGGCGGTGACGACAACTGGAACACCAACTTCACGATTCGTCGATACCGCGCGGCGGTGTGGGCGCGAAACACCACGACCAACGTGTGGACGCTCAACGTGCTGGACCCCAACGGTGGCGAGCTGTATCGCATTTCGGGAGATGGGCAGGTCGCGACGGGCTGGGACGCGGACGGCCAGGCTTGCCGGTGGGTGCGCGGCGCGGGCAACACGTGGACGAAGACCACGCTGGGCACCATGGGCCTGCCCACCAGCATCAACCATGATGGCTCGGTCATCGCAGGAGATCTGTTCATCTGGCGCAGCGATCTGAATGGCGGGCAGGCCGTTGATCTTTACGCGCACATCGCCAACCTGGGCGGTGGTTTTCCGGGCATCACATTTTTCAATCCCTTCGGCGCCATCACATGGGGCGTGTCCGACGACGGCACGCGTATCGCGATTCGCGGCTTGAATGAGACAAATCCGTGCCTGTCCACGTTCTTTAGCGCCGTGCTCGATCTTGATGGTGGACCTTGCGAAGCGCCGCGGATCGCGCTGGATCCGGTGTCTGAGTTTAACGGCGGGCTTACGCCGGGCAACTACGGCATGGCCTTCAACGTAATGGCGTCGGGCACGTATCCGCTTAACTACGTGTGGCAGAAGCAGGATGTGAGCGGCGCGTGGGTCGATCTGATTGACGACAACTGCGGCACGTTCGACGCGCGGTTCTTTGATGCCACGGGCTCCCGCACGAGCCAGTTGCGGCTGGGTTTCTATACAGACTCCTGGCGCGGGCAGTATCGCGTTGTCGTCAGCAACGGCTGCGGGACCGTCACGTCGCAGACGTTCACCGCATGCGACGCGTCGTGCGTGCCTGCGTGTGACACAATTGACTTCAACAACAACTCGGTCTTCCCGGAAGATCAAGACGTCATCGATTTCTTCAGCGTGCTCGCGGGCGGCGAATGCAGCACCTGCAATGACATTGACTTCAACAACAACACCGTCTTCCCGGAGGATGCGGATGTGATCGCGTTCTTCAATGTGCTTGCGGGCGGGGCGTGTCAGTAACTATCGAGACTCACAATGTGGGTTTCTCGCTTTTGGCGTAATAGGCGAGTATGGGCGTACATATTGCAGTTCAAAGCACAGCAGAGATTGCTGTGCTTTTTTTCGCGCGGTTGGCGATCTGCGGTGGTCGTGAAATTGTCATTGAAATCTTTGGCCCTGGTCGTGCTCACTCTCGCATGAGCTTTATGGCGTTGCCGCGAGGTGTGGCGACGAGTCGATCTGGAGGTGCGGTATGAAGTGCACGAATGGCAAGGGGCAAGTCATGGGAATGGGAATGCAACTGGTGGCGGCGGCGGGGCTGGTGATGAGCGTTATGCCAGCGTGGGCGCAGGTGGAAGACACGGGGCTGCCTGCGGAGATCAGCTTTGTTGAAAACGGTGATACTGACAACCCGGTGAACAAAGAAGCTGCGAGTGCGACGGCACGAGTTGTTGATGCGAACATGGCGTGGACGCCCATCGAAGATGGCGACGATGCACTGCTCGCGAAACTGGCATCGCGGCGCTATCCGTTGTCGACTCAGCAGACTCCCAACTGGTACTACTACTTCAAGACGCGTGTGGCGATGCAGCTTGATCACTCGCGGCTGGCTGTGAAGGTTGATGGCAACTTGCAGGGCGATCAGCAGGCGTTGGCCGCGAGGTTGGTCGCGGCTGCACAGCAAGCGGGCGTTGTGATTCGCAGCGGCGGTAAAGCCGGTTTTGGCTGGCAGTTTGTGACGCTTGAGCGACCGCTTGCCGATGCAGCAGCGGCCAATGCGATGATCGAAGATTTGACCAAACTGGCTGAGTTTGCATTTGTGACACCCGTGTTCATGAGTGATGATGTTGAGGGCGGGTTCCTGTTCTTCGCGGACAAGGTGCTGGCGATGGCGAACAAGCGCGAGGACACGAAGGGCGTTGTCGCGATGGCAGATTCGTCGTTGTCACTGGTGCAAGACAACTTCGGCGAGATGCGCGGCGCAGTGATGATGACTTCAAGTGATCGCAATGGCTATCGCGTGATGCAGAAAGCCAATGCGCTGGCTGAGAATGGTCTGATGAAGTGGGCACATCCAGCGATGATCTGCTCGCTGAAGCTTGAAACCACGACGCCAACGGATGATCTCTATGACACGCAGTGGCAGCACAACCAAGCCAGCGACTTTGATATGGACACGGACATCGCGTGGGACTACACGCGCGGCATCAGCAGTGTGCGCATTCTGGTGATGGACAACGGCGTGCAATCGACGCATCCTGACTTGCCTTGGCTTGCGGGTCGCGACTTTACCACGGGCGTTGTAGGCGGCGTTGGTAATGGCGACCCAACAGAAGGCTGCGATCACCACGGCACTGCTGTGGCGGGATGTGCGGCGGCGGAGCTGAACGGTACGGGTGTAGTGGGGGCAGCGCCGGGAACGCGCATTTTGGGCGGGAAAACAGCCGACGACGTGAGCTGTGCGACGCCCAGTTGGAGCACCAGTGACGTGTATGTGATCAACGCGCTCGCGTGGAGCATTGGGCAAGGAGCGGATGTCACCAACTCGTCGTTCAGTCAGAGTTCGAGCGCGGCGATGTCGCAGGCGTATGAAGATCGCGCGGTGACCAACGACATGGTGCACATGGCCGCGACTGGTAATGACAGCGCGAGTTCGATCAGCTATCCCGCGTCGGCTTCGTTTGTGTATGGCGTGGGCAACGTGCGCAGCAGCGGCGTGCTGAACAGCAGCAGCAACACTGGTGTTGGTGTGCAGTTTGTTGCGCCGGGTACGAGCGTGCCCAGCACTGATCGCACGGGTGCGAACGGGTACACAACTACGGACTACACGAGCTTTGGCGGCACAAGTGCTGCCAGCCCACACGCGGCGGGTGTGGCTGGTCTTTTCCGCAGCATGTTCCCATTCGCGACGCGTTCGCAGACGATCGTCGCGATGAACAACAGCGCGGTGGACATGGGCACTGCAGGCTACGACACGACGCACGGCTACGGTATTGTGAACGCCAACGGAGCGATTCGTGAAAATGCACCGAGCAACGACAATTGTTCGTCAGGGACGCTGTTCACAAGCCTCGCATTCAACCCGGCGATTCTTGACACAACTTGGGCGACGGAGCGTGTGTTTGAGCCGCAAGCAAGTTGTGAAACAAACGGCAGTGGCGAAGTCAGCAGCGTGTGGTATCGCTTCCTCTCGCCAACGTTCGGCAATCTGTCCGTCAACACCAACGGCAGCAACTACGACACGGTTCTGAGCTTCTGGGGCGGGTGTGGCACGCTGGCCGCAAACGGGTTGTCGTTCACGAATCCCACGCAACTTGCTTGTAATGATGACGGCGGCGCTGGTACACAAAGCCAGATCACCAACTTCCCCGTGAGTGACGGGCAACTGATCTACATCAAAGTCAGCAAGTATGGCTCAACGCCTGGCGGTGGCGATCTTGACTTCAATGCAACGCTGACGCCAGTTGCGCCGCCCAACGACCTTTGCGTGAACGCCACTGACATCAATCTCAACACCTATGGCAGCTACAACCCCGGGGCTTACGACATCACGAACGCAACTGATCCCACGTGTGACGGTATCGACACGTGCGGCAGCAATAACGATCACTCTGTGTGGTACACCTTCACCGCGCCGCTGGATGGCGAGCTTGACATCAACACCGAAGGCAGTACGTACGACACGGTTCTGTCGATCTATGGATCGACGTGCCCGCTGAGCATCAATGGCACATGCATCACTGGTGCGCTGGCTTGCAATGACGATGGCGGCACCGGAACTACCAGCCTTATCAGCAACTTTGTGGTGAATGCGGGACAGACCTATCGCATCAAGGTCAGCCGGTACGGCGGCAACAACGTCGCGCCGGGTGATCTGAACTTCAACTTCTTCTACACGCTTCCTTCGCCTCCCGCAAACGATCTTGCAACCAATGCGCAGGTCTTGGTGAGCGATATCGGCACGCAGATTGCGCTGCCGGAGATTCGTACACAAGGTGCTACGCAGAGCACTTGTGAAGGCCCTGTTGCTTGCAACGCGTCGCTCGACCATTCAGTCTGGTATCGTCTGATTCCCGACGACGATGTGCGCCTGACGCTGAACACATTCAACTCAAACTACAACACGGTCATCAATGTCTTCCGCGGCAACCTGCCGCCGGTCTCGATCAATGGCAATTGCATCAATCCCACTTTCGTGACTTGCAACGACAATGCCAACATCAACACGCTCCTGAGCGAAGTGCGTAACGTGCAACTGAATCACGGGCAGTCATACTGGATTCGTGTTTCGCCTGCAAGCGGGCAAACCGGTACGCGCTTGAATGTGAATTACCAGATTCGCGGCGTGTGCGACAGCATCGACTTCAACAACAACGGTGCATTCCCCGAAGATTTCGACGTGATTGACTTCTTCAACGTCCTTGCGGGCGGTGCGTGCACGAATGATCCAAACTGCAATGACATCGACTTCAATAACAATGGTGTCTTCCCCGAAGATGAAGACGTGATTGCGTTTTTCCGCGTGCTGGCGGGCGGAACTTGCTTGCCTTGAACAAGCCTGCCTTGAGCGTGCGACCTTGATAAAGGCCAAAAGGCGACCGGTGCGAGCCGGTCGTTATTTATTTGGGGCGGACATGTATCGAAAACTTGGCCTCTGGTGGGTTCGTACATTTCATCATGCCCGCCATTCTTCGATATCTGTTACGACTGGGGCCTACGAATCCGATCGCCGTGCGACTTGTGCAGAACGGCAGTCGACGCACGAAGCACATGTACATTCGCAGCGCGTACCTCGCGGTGTTGATTGTCGTGCTGCTGTGGTCATTGCTCATCGCGACAAGTGGCGGGAATTTGACGTATCAGAAACTGGCGCAGGCTGGCGCGCAGAGCTTTATCTACATCGCGTACTTGCAGATCACGCTGATTTGCATCCTCGCGCCAGTCTTCATGGGTGGTGCGATTGCACAAGAAGCGGGACCAAAAACCTGGGAAGTGCTGCTGACGACGCCGCTCACGGCGGGGCAGATTGTACTGGGTAACTTGTTTGGCAGATTGCTGTTTGTGCTCGCGTTGTTGTTTTGCTCGCTGCCACTGTTTGCGCTGACGCAGTACTTTGGCGGCGTGCCTGGGTCGGCGATCTTTGCGAGTTACTTTGTTGCGGCGGGGGCGGCGTTGTTGGTGGGCGCTATCGCCATCGGGCTTGCGGTCAGTCGTACCGCGGGAAAGCGGGCATTTTTCGCGTTTTATGTGAGCGTCGTGAGCTATCTGGGTATCACGATTGCCATTGATCTTGCGTTGCGAAACGCGGGGCGAGGCATGGGACCGATGGGCGACGGCGTGACGGTGATGACCAGTCTCAATCCGTTTCTCGCGCTCAACGCATTGCTGAACCCGACGACCTATCCGCGAGCACCCGAAGGCACATATTCCGGGGTGACGCGATGGATGCTTGAAATGCCCGTGACGACGTGGGTTGTGGGTAGCACGCTCATCAGCGTGCTGTTCATGATCGCGTCAACGATCACGGTGCGCGTGGGTGGCCTAGCGATGCTGGGCGCGGGCGAGGACAGCGTGCCGCTCTATCGCAAGTTGCTGCGCATGACGCCAGGCCCGGCGGGCGAGCACCGCGCGCCACGGAGTGTGTGGACGAATCCGATTGCATGGCGCGAAGCCGCGAGTCGCAACAGCACGCCCGCGAAGATTGCAGCGCGATGGACGTTCCTGTCGTTGGGAGTGCTGTTCGGCGCGGGGCTCATCGTGCTGTATCACGTCGGCACGTTTGATCACAAGACCTTCCGCTTTGCGATCGCAGCGACGATGAGCGTGGAGCTGATTGTGATTGCACTGGTCGCCATCAACACAAGTGCGACGGCTATCAGCAAAGAACGCGAAGAAGGACACCTTGATTTGCTGCTGACGACGCCAATCACCGCCAGTGCGTATATCTGGGGCAAATTACGGGGTCTGGTGGCTTATTTGCTGCCCTTGTGTGCGGTGCCCATCGGTACGTTGCTGCTTGCAAGCTCGTATGTCGCGGTTCACGGCTTTGGCCGCGAGGGCGGGGTTGATGTCACGACGGCTGCGGGACCGGTGCCGGTTGTTTTGCCCGAAGCTGGACTGCTTGCGGCGTTCGCGATTGTGCCGTTCATGGCGGCGTGCGTCATGGTGGGGTTGCAGTTCAGTCTTGGCAGCAAGGGCACGCTGGGCTCGACAGTGAAGACCGTCGCAGTCGTTGGCATTCTGGGCGGTGTCGTTGGATTGTGCGCGTATCAGTCGATTGCAAGCATCGCGTTCATCGGCCCCATCTTGGGCGGCATGAGTCCGGCGAGCTTCATCTTTGGCAGTACATATCCAGATGACGCGATGGCTGCGACAACCGGCGGCGCGGGCCTCGCGAGCGGCCGAGTCCTCTTTGGCATCGGTGCGGTGGTTGGCACCGCGTTGTATGCGTTGATCTGCTACGGCTTGCACAGCAACATGGTGCGCACGTTTGACATGACGGTGCGCAAGCTTGCTGGGACGGGCTGATTCACTTTTTCTCTTCCTTCTTGCCGCCGATGCCCTTGAGCAAGTCGTTGATGAGATTGCCCGGGTTGATGTTCTTGATCGTTTGCTTGCCGAAAAGTTCGAGGTCGGCGTTGGTTTCGGGCTTGTCCATGCTGCCGCGCGTGCGGAAGGGCAGCGTGCTCATGCGATCAAGGCCGATTTTGTCCAGCGTGCCGCCTATGCCGGTGTTGAAGACGCCCGCAGCTTTGTCCGTGAGTGCGCCGAGCGGAATCCACGTAACGACATCGACCTGACGGTTGACGAGATCAACCGTGCCTTCGGTTTCGATCACGAACTCGCCGAGTGGCAGCCGCCATTTCGGATAGGTCGCGACGCCATTCTGCACTGTGACCGTGAGCGGCTCAAGCCGTTGACCAATCACGCCGCCCGTGCGCAGGCCTGCGACGTTGAGCAGTTCGCCAAAGACGCCGCTGGTGCCAAAGCGAGCTTCGCCGGGATCGAACGTGACGACGCCGTTGAGCTTCGCGTAGTTTTTATCGAGGGGAATGCGGAGGTTGTTGCCGCGCAGCGTCGCGGGGACGTCCTTCTTGCCTTTTTCAAACGAACCGATGAGCGGCAGGCCTTTGACGAACTTGCCAGAGAGCGCGTTGGTGATTTCGAAGATATCAACTGCGACGGGCTGGCTCGTGACCAGCACGGCGTCGTCGATGTTGCCTTCGATCTTTGCCGTCGCGCGTTCGCTGACAAGATTCGCTTTGATGATGCCGGGCTGTGCGCCGGCGACGGGCTTGCCACCCAAGGGATATCGCTGCACATCCAGATCAAGTTGCACGAGCGGGCCGAGTGCTTCGACAAGCAATCCGTCTTGATTCGCGAGTGCGTCCACAACAGCAGTGGGGACGGTGGGCATGTTGCCCTTCGCGTCGGCGAGTGCTCGCTCCATAGAGAATGCGCCGTTGCTATCAAGCAGTTGCGTGACGCGACCGGTGAGGCCAACTTTGCCGCTGCCGGCTGCGCCGTCAACTTGTGCATCGTCGATAGTTGCGGCGAAGTTCAGCGGGCGATCGGTCGTTGAAGTCTTGTCGCTGTCGAGCGAAACGTTGACGCCGCGAAGGGCGAGAGTTTTGTTGTCGCTGGTGCGAAGGGCCATGGTCGGCACAGTGAGTCTGAGGGCTGCGTCGGGCGCGAGCGTGCTCTTCTGGCCATCTTTCGCGCGCGGCAGCAGCAGCCGCGTCAGCGCAATGTCGATCAGCGCCGGCTGCGTCATCGTCATCGCAGGTAGTTTGGCAGCTTCGCCGGGCACCGGGGCTGGTGTCAGAAGAGCATTGACGAACGCTGGCTGCGCGTTGACGCGAATGTTCGCGGGCTGGGCGAGTTCAAAGCGGTCGGCGAGTGCTCGCAGTGTGATTGGCCCGGTTGTCGTGACGTTCGGTGCGGCAAGCGTCAATTGCACGTCCGCGTTTGTGGTATCAAACGCGTAGTTCGCGTTGATGCCGACTTGGGCAGTGTCACCCAGCGCGCCGCTGAGCAAGCCAGTTTTGTTGAGCAAGTTCTCGACGCCGCGTGTGTCGATGCTCGCGAGCGTGATGTTGGCGTTTGCCGTGCCGGTTGGTTTGGCGGCTGAAAGTGTTGCGCCAAGCGTACCCGAGAGCTGCGCGAGGGCGTTGGCTTGCGCGCCAAGCAGCGAGCCGCGAAGCGTGGCCTTGGCTTGGCCAGCTTTGCCGCCTTGGTCTGGTGCAACGAGGCTCGATGCGGGCGCTTCAAACTCGATTTCCAAGCCGCGCGTGCCCACGCGAGCCTTCTGTCCTTCGCCCGCGCTCACGTTGCTGACGAACGCATCGCCCGCGATTGCGAGCGTGCCGGCAACCAATCCCGCTTCACCGAACTTGGGCTTGCGATTCGCGTCCAGCGGAATCGTCATGGGCTTCAGCGTGAGTGTTGCGGTCGCAGGTGCATCAAGGCGCGGCTTGTCGGCCATTTCCTTCGCGAATGTGTCGAGCAATGTCGCAAAGCTCTGCGGCGTGAGCGTAGTTTGTGCAGTTGCGCTGGCAAGGGCGATTCGTTTGTCGTTCGCGCTGGCTTGGGCGTTCACTTTGATCGCGCCCGAGTCGGCAAGTATGTCAAGCAGCAGAGCACTCGCGTCAGCCGGGTCCTTCGCACTGGTGACGCGAACAGTCATCGCAGGGCCAGCGATATCTTGCATGAGCCGAGCGACATCAAGCGAGCCATCTGTTGGTGGCTGCATGAAAAGTTGCGCGAGGCCCGTAGGAAGACCGACGATTTCGAGCCCGCCAACAGGTCGAAGCGTGATGGGCTCGGCGATTGCCCACGCTTTGTCTTCGGCCTTCACCGGTTTGTTTGCCACGAGCATTCCGGGGACATCGAAGCCCGTGCCAAGGTTGAACTGCTGACCACGGAAGTTCATCACGCCTTGTGAAGCTATGGACGTCAGACCAGCGTCGAGGCGCACCGCGACTTTGAGCGTGTTGATGTTGATCGGGTCGTTGCTGCCGCGGTTTGTTGCACGCACGCCGCTGGTTTCAAAGTTCGCTTGTGCTCCAGCACGCGCGAGTTCGGGGCCGTTTGCACCCATCGGCAGATTCAGATAGATGATGTTGACTCTCAACGCACCTTCGCCCGTGTCAGGCGAGATGAGCCAGTCACCCGTTGTTTGCGTCAAGGCTTCCGCGATGCGGCCCGCACGAGCAGCTTCGATGACGATGCCGCTGCCGCCGCCAGTTGCAAACTCGCGTGTTGCGATGAGGGTGGGCGAATACGCGAGTGCTCCGCGAGCCTTGAGGCTTTGTGCATCAGCAGTGAAATCGATGTTGATCGTGTCGCCGCCTGCGGCCGTGGTCTTCGCAGACAGATCAAGGTTCAGCACCGGACCCACATCGCGCGGCAGATCAAGCCTCCAGGCGGCGACGAACGGCTGGGCGATTGCGGTTGCAATCTGCGTCGCCTTCACGCTCGCGTTGATGTTGCTGGGCATGCCTTTCTTGAATGCACCAGCGTTATCAAGCAACCCCGCGAGCGTCGCGTCGATTGCGAATGTTCCCGCTTGCTGACCGGCGAGTGTGGCACTTGTGCCGCCAGTGATGCGAAGGTCTTTCGCAAAGTCGCTACTTGCGACGCTGATGCGCATGGGCGCAATGGTCATCGCTTGCATGGGCTGGCCTTCGCCCAGCGACACATTGCCTGTGATTTGCGTCGTGTCGATCGTGAGCGTCGCTGCTGCGCCGGCGAAGCTCATGGGCTTGCCGTCTTTGGGCAGTGTCATCCGCAAATCGGCCACTTTCACCGTTGCGTCAGGCAGTGTGTCGATCTTTGCTTGTGGGTTGCTAGTTGCCGCTTTGAGTGCAGGAACCAGATCACTCAGTGCGGCGGCTTTCGCGTTGATTGTCAGACCGCTGGGCGTTGTCGCGACGTTGTCCGCCAGGCGGATATCGCCCACAACACTTACACGTTCGGCGGCGATGTTGATATTCGCGGTTGCGTCTTTGAGTGTGCCCTTCGCGTTGATCTGCGCATTGAGCTGCGCACCAAGCGCCCGTGCGAGTGGCACAGCTTTGCCCGTTTCATCTTTTACAATCGGGCCCGCGAGTGCATCAAGCAGCGCGATGGGTAGCGACGCGATATCGATCTTCGCATCAACGCTCGCCACATCAGTCGTGATTACGCCTTGCGCATTGGCCCAGTTGTTCGCGGTGATGTCTGCCGAGACTTTGCCCGTGCCGCCGCCGCCGGTGGTGTCGGCAGTCAGCTTCAACTCCAGCGGCTTCGCAGGGTCCAGCACTGCTGAGCCGTTGACGTTCTTGAGTTCAACTTTCGTGGGTTGCGACTTGCCGCCGGGGCCAGCTTGGTCTTCCAGCGTCACATTCACGTTCGTGATCTTCACGCGAACCTTCAGGCCCGGTGGAACTTTCGCCGCGTCTTTGGCGCCAGCACCGGGCTGGCCCGCGCCGGGCGCAGGTTGTGGTGCCGGTTGTGCAGCAGGCTTGACCATCATTTTCTGCAGGTTGGTCGTGCCGTCTTCGTACCGCACCAGTGCGAGCGACGTATCGCGAATCGTGACTTCGCCCAGATCGAGTCCACCAGTTGCAAGGCTCCACAATCCCGCCGACGTTTCAACGCTCGCCTTCGCAACAGTCGCACCGCTAGCGTCAACAAGTGTGACGCCAGCGATCCGCTGCGGCCCGCCCCACGAAAGACTCACGTCGCTGACATCAACTTTTCCGCTGACAAACTTACCAGCTTGCTCGCGAATGATGCCCGGCGCGAGACCGCCGGCGATGCTTGGCGCGAAGACGCCAAGCCCCGCGAGCGCGAGTAGCGTGCCGCCCCCGCCGAAGAGGAGAATCTTCTTGGTTTTTGAGGGCTTCTTGGTGGAATCGGTGTTGTTGGTAGTCATGGTGGGAGATTGCACAGGCTCGCGTCGGCAACGGTTGGACGCACAACGGGAGCGAATGGTACGTGATTATTATTGGTGGCAATGTGATTTGAAAGTGAAACGTCGCGCACAGCCCGCGCGTTCATTTGCATTCCATCGTACAAACAACGATTATCCGCATCGCTGGCGGCTCAGCCGACGAACAATTGCCGCATGGCACACGCAGATCCGTCGGGCGGTCGGAAGAAGTTCGTCGTCGGCATTTCCGGCGCGAGTGGTGCGTGCTATTCGCTTCGACTTTTGGAGGTGCTGCTGCTGCAAGGGCACGAGGTGCATCTGGTCGTGACTGATTATGGCCGGCGGCTGCTCTTTGATGAAGCGCAGATCAAGAATCTGACGCTCGGCGAGCTAGTGCCCACGCTTGCCGCGAGCGCCGAAGCCAGCGATCATGAGAAGCGGCTGCTGATTCATCCAAACAAAGACGTCGGCGCGGTCATCGCGAGTGGTAGTTTTCTGCATGATGGCATGGTGGTGCTGCCGTGCTCGTCGGCAAGTTTGGGGCAACTCGCAACTGGCAGCGGTAGCAACTTGCTCACGCGTGCCGCGATGGTGACGCTGAAGGAACGCCGCACGCTGATTGTTTGCCACCGTGAAATGCCGCTGAACCTCATCGACATCCGCAACATGGAGCAACTCGCACTCGCGGGTGCGATTTTGTGCAGCCCGAATCCTGGGTTCTACTTGAACCCAAAACGGCTCGAAGAGATTGTGGATTTTGTTGTGGGAAAGGTGCTGGATTTGCTGCATGTGCCGCATGATTTGAAGACGCGGTGGGAAGACAGCGGCAAGGTATAAAGTGCGACACGGCCTTGAGCGAGTGCGAGTGGAATCAATGCCGCCGCATCAGAGCGTCATTCTTCGTCCCCGCCTCTGAACTTCTTCTTCCCCTCCCACGGCTTCTTCTCTTTCTCAACAGTGAACCCGCCGATTACCTTCAGCATCCCTTCACCCAGCTCGCCCAGCACGCTCTTGACCAGTTCCGGCGCGAGGTTCACGCGCAGCTTCGCGTCGGTCGTCACCGCGACAACTGCGTTTTGCGTGCCGATGATGACTTCAATCGGGAACTTGGGGCCTTGATCGACGATGATCGGCTTTGGTTCGCTGGTCGCGGGAGCTTTGTCAGCATCACGGAAAAACTGCGCCACGCGCGAGAGCGCATGGCCTGCTCCGCCGTTGAGTTTCATTTCGTCAACGAACAGCCGCACCTTGCCCGTATCAAACGGCACGCCCTCGATGGGCACGAGCCGGTCGATGATGATTTGCGGATCGCCGCGCTTGAGGTCGATGCGTCCGAGCACAAACACGACCTTCTCGGCTTCCGCTTGATGGCCGTATTTCGTGAAATTGTCCGTAAACAGCACGCATTCGCACGCACCGGCGGCGTCTTCCACCGTGATGATCGCCATCTTCTGGCCTGCACTCTTGCCATTGCGCACCACGATGGTGCGCACGCTTTGGATCATCGCCGGCAGCACCACGCGCGCGTCTTGAGCCTGCGTCTTGATGCCCGCCGTGTCGCAGGTTGCGAAGGCGGCGCTCCAGAACTTCCAGCGGTCCAGCGGATGGCTCGAAACATAAAAGCCCAGCACTTCCTTCTCAAACGCGAGCGTTTCTTTTTCAGGCCAGGGCGTGACTTTGGTGAGCGGCGACGCGAGCTTGGTGTCAGCACGAGACGAAGCAGGCGTTGCTCCACCCATGCCAAAGAGTGCAGTCTGCCCCATCGCTTTATCAGCGGCCAATCGCGCGCCTGCGTTGATGGCGGTTTCAATCGTCGCCACCATCGCCGCTCGCTGGTCGCGGCCATGCACGCCGTCAAAGGTGCCGCACTTGATGAGCGACTCAAGCATCGCTTTGGTCACAACACCAGGCGGAACGCGTTCGCAGAACTCGAAGAGACTTTGGAACGGGCCCGCTTTCTCGCGCTCGCTGATGATCGCATCGATGGCCTTGTCGCCCACGCCTTTGATTGCCTTGAGACCAAATCGCACGTGGCCGTCGTGATAACTGGTAGGCCGCCCCTCCGGAGCGGCAGGATTCCGTTCGCTTTCGGCCTTGTTTTCTGGAACGTTCTTCTCTGGATTACTGCCGCCCCGGAGGGGCGGCCCACCATCACGCACCACCGCAAAATCCGCGCGTGACAAATTGATATCAGGCGGCTTGACCTCAACACCAACCTTCACCGTCTTGACATTGCGCTCGTCACTCAGCGGATCAACAAACCGCGTCCGCCGGCAATCTTCGAGATACGGAATCCAATCACTGACCTTGTTGGCCTGACTTTCATACGTCAAGAACGCCGACATGTACTGATTCGGGAAATACGCCTTCAAGTACGCCGTTTGATACGCGACGATGGCGTAACCGGTCGAGTGACTCTTGTTGAAGCCGTAACCCGCGAACTTGAGAATCAGCTCGAACAAGTCATTCGCGCCGTCTTTGGTCAGCCCTTGCTTCACAGCGCCATCGATGAACTTGGGCCGCTCTTTCTCGATCTTGTCGTGCTTTTTCTTGCTGATGTTCTTGATGAGCGAATACGCATCGCGCAGCTTGATGCCACCCAGCCCGTGCACGATCTGCATGACCTGCTCTTGATACACCATGACGCCGTATGTCTCGTTGGTGTACGTATCGACGATCTGGTGAACCTTCGGCACTTCTTCCGTACCGTGCTTGCGGCGGTTGTAATCGGGAATCAGATCCATCGGACCTGGCCGAAACAATGCGTTGGCGGCGATAAGGTCTTCGAGCCGATCGGGCTTCATCTCAACAAGCAATCGCCGCATGCCGCCAGATTCAAACTGAAACACGCCGGTTGTTTCGCCACGCCGGAAGATCTCAAACACGCGCTGGTCGGCGTAGGAGAGGCGGTCGAGGTCCAGTGGATGAGCGAACGAGCGAGGAAGCGAGGAAGCGAGGGAGTGCCCCGTCTTCGTCTTTCCCTTCTTCGCTTCTTCGCTCTCTCGCTCCTTCGCTTCAAAGTCTTCGCCCCGTCCCACCGCCTCCCAAATCTCCCGCTCGCTCAACGTCTCCTGAATCAGCTTCTTCGCTCGCGCCACGATTGAGATCGTGCGCAGTCCCAAGAAGTCCATTTTGAGCAAGCCCATCTTCTCGCACGTGGGTCCGTCCCATTGCGTCACGTAGTCATCACGCCGCTCTTCCGGAATCGGCTGGCCGTTCTCGTCCTTCACCGTGCCCGGCGCGCGATACAGCGGCACCACTTCATTCAAGGGCCGCGTCGCGACAATAACGCCCGCCGCGTGTACGCCTGCGTGCCGCGTATGGCCTTCGAGCGCCATCGCTTGGTCAAGCAACTCACGAATGCGCTCGTCTTTGTTGTACATCGCCTTGAGCTCAGGCTCTTGGTCGATGGCGTCTTTGATCTCAATGCCCAGCGTTTCGGGCACGAGCTTCGTGATGCGATCCACTTCCGCCAGTGGAATCTCAAGCACACGGCCAACGTCTTTGATTGCCGCTCGGGCTTTGAGCGTTCCAAACGTGATGATCTGCGCAACGTGTCCGTACTTCTTGCGGACGTAATCGATAACGCGCTGCCGGCCATCTTGGCACAAGTCAATATCGATATCGGGATACTCGCTGCGATCCGGGTCCGTGAAGCGTTCAAACAGCAAGCCGTATCGCACGGGACACGCATTCGACAACCCCAGCACATAACCAACCATCGTTCCCACGCCCGAACCACGCGCGAGCGCCGGCACGCCGTTGCTGCGGCCCCAGTTCACAAAGTCCCACACGATGAGGAAGTACGCCGAGATGTTTTTGTCGGCGAGAATCTTCAGCTCGCGCTCAAAGCGCGCAACTTTGTCACCATGCTGCACGTCGGCATTCGGCATTCGTGATTCGGCATTCGTGTCTCCTTGCTCGACACGAGCCGCTCGCCCATACCGCCACATAAACCCGCCTTCAGCCAGCAGCCGCAGCGCACGGTCGCAGTCCGCCTTCACGCTCGCGCGAACTTCATCAGTCTGCGCTTCGCTGCTGAAAGGTGAAAGCTCAAACTTCGAGCAATAGTCCTTGTACCACGCCGTCAAGTCGCCGCCGTACGCAGGGTCGTCGTGCTTGGGCAGGTCCATGGGGTCAGGCACCTTTACCCGCACCAGCGGCGCGTGGTTTGCACCGAGCGCAAGTTGCACATCACACGCTTCCGCGATCTTCACGCTGTTGCCCAGTGCCTCAAGCCCTGCGTCGCCGAAGACGTCATCGTTGTAAATGCTCTCTTTGCCAAAGAGCGCTTCCATCTCGGCCGGACTTTTCACGTACACGTCGGTCGGGTAGCGCATGCGATTGTCGTCGCGCTTGCCCTTGCCCGTGCTGATGCAAATCAGCGTGTCGTGCATGTTGTGATCAGTCGACTTGAGAAAGTGCGCATCGTTGTCGCACACCAGCGGACACTTGGTTTCCCGCGCCAGCTTGATGAGCAGCGGATTGATCGCATTCTGCTCCGGCACATGGTGCTGCAGTTCGACATAGAACCGCGGCAGCGAAGAAGTGCCTTTCACTTCGTCACTCCGTAACTTCGTCACTTCGTCACTAAAGGTCTTCCTGTGCCACTCCGCACTCTCCACTGCCGCCTTCCAGAATTTCTGATCTTGCGTGCGATGAAACGACAGCAAGTGATCGCCAATTTCGCTACCCAGGTGCCCGTTGATGGCAATCAGCCCCTCGCTGTGCTTGGCAAGCAGCTCGCGATCAATCCGCGGCTTGTAGTAAAAGCCCGTCAAATACGCCTCGCTGCATAACACCAGCAGGTTGTGCCAGCCCTTGTTGTTCATCGCGAGCAAAACCGTGTGATAGCCGCCTTCGCCCCCGCCGGTGTATGTGCGATCCGTCCTGGGCTTGCCTGGCGGCGTGACATACGCCTCAACGCCCAAGATGGGCTTGATGCCCTTTTCCTTGCAAGCCAGATAAAAGGCCACCGCGCCGAACATGTTGCCGTGGTCGGTAATCGCGCAGGCCTTCATGCCCAACTCGGCGATGCGAGCAACGAGTTTTTCGATCTGATTGCCGCCGTCAAGCAGGCTGTACTCGGTGTGCAGGTGCAGGTGCGCGAAAGAGCCCATGTCGGGGCGAACGTCGGGCTTGCTCTGCGGCGACAAGGGTGCTGCGTCCGTGCTGGGTTTGGCTGGCTCCGCCATGCACATAGGGTACGCGGAAAGGCGGGAACGCAGAAGAAGATGGAGGGGTGGCGGAGGAAGACGGAGAAATCGCAGGAACTCGGTATGCTTCGTCGCACCGAAACAAAAAAGTCAACACGGAAACGACATACCCAAGCTTCGCACCCCAGACCGCCTCAGTATTCCTCTGCTGCCCCTCTGGTTTCCTATGCGTTCCTGCCTTCACGCCTCCCGGCTGTCAGCTCCCGCCGCCTCGGGTTCTTCGTCGCCTTCGGAGAGGTCCGTCGTCGCGCGATAGCCCACGCCGCGGACGGTTTTGATCATGCCGGCTTTCTTGTCGCCAAGCTTCTTTCGAATCGACGTGATGTGAACATCGATGGTGCGTTCGGTCACCATCACGCCCGGACCCATAGCCCGGCTCATGAGTGCGCTGCGGCTGAGCACTCGCCCGCCGGCTTGGATGAGTGAGGCCAGCAGCCGGAATTCAGTAAGTGTGAGCTTGGCTTGGACGCCGTCCACGCTGCACTCGTGCGTGTCAAGATTCAAATCCACACCGTTCATGTTCGCGCTGCGAACTTCCGCCGGATCACGCTGCGTGCGGCGGAGCACCGCTTCAATGCGCGCTAGCAGAATCTTCATGGAAAAGGGCTTGGGGATGTAGTCGTCGGCTCCAACCGTGAGGCCCACAAGCTGATCGACTTCTTCTCCCTTGGCCGTCAGCATGACGATGGGCAGTTGCATGGTCGCCGGGTTGCTGCGAATGCGGCTGGCAACCTCGGTGCCCGAGAGTTCAGGCAGCATGACATCGAGCAGCACAAGATCGGGCTGCTTGTTCGCAATCGCGTCGAGCGCGGCCCGCCCTGTGGCGACCGCCGTGACGTCATATCCGGCTTTTCGCAGGTTGTACGCGACGGTGTCAGCCAGATCACGTTCATCGTCCACGACCAAAATGTGCTTGCGACCAGCCATGTATATCCTCGCGAGCGGTTGTCCGGACGTTGTTTGGTTGAGCAGCTCGAAAAATTAACTGCTCGTTGCGGGCTGATCGTAAGTGGGTATGGCAGCGGGCTTTGGTTCAGTTTTGGTGAATATTACTGGAAAGCGAGCGGGTTTTCGGGCGAGCCACGGGCGAAAGTTGTCTGGCGGCTGTTCGAAATGGTGTAAGTGTTTGTTTTATAGATGTTTATGAATGATTGAATCCGTTGAGAAACCTGTGAATTGTTGCTGCGACAATCACATTGTGAATCAGCTTAATCGTTGATATAAAGGCACTTACAACAAACCCGCAAAGTATTTGATGGGTGGCGAGCGGGTAATCGAATTGATCGATGCAGCGCAAATCAAGCTTTGACAATAACTTGCACCACGAGCCGCTGGGACGCGCAAGATCTGCGGTCAATTTGCATGAGGAAATTCGTGAAATTTGAGTGCTTACACGCGTGGATATGCCGACTGTACAATGGGCGGTTGCACCCGCCCGTGGTTTGGTCTATAGTGCCCACCATACTTGTGCCTACAAACTGTTTGCTCTACACATGCAACTGGAAGAAACCTGTAACGAATCCCAACACTCTGGCTTTCAATACACGTCGTCGCGATCGCGGCAACAAGATAGTCAAGGGAAACTTAGCAGGTCGTCAAGTGTTCTTCGTTCGAGTGGAGGATCCACTCGTTGACAAGTCAACGTCGGTAGTCGGTTCGAGGGTCGGTGCCCGGAGATAGTTCGGACAGCGACCTAGGAACCTCGGGACGGTGGAGTTCCGACCGACAGCACGCCCCGTGAGGGGGTCAGGTTTGAGGGTCCGGCGTGTGCCGCACCCGGCCCCAGACAAGCGTGCAGGGTTCGAGTTTTCTAGAAAACGGGTCGCAATGGTTGCGATCCACTGAGCCGGCAAGAAAGCGTGTTGGATTCGTTCCCGCCGCTCCCCCGCCGGTCTCTACCAGAAGGAGTCGATGATGCAATCCAAGATGCTGATGTTGGTCGCTGGTACTTCGCTGAGCCTCGCGGCTTCGGCCTTCGCTCAAGGTGGCGGCACGTACACGGCCGACACCGGCTTCAACATTGCTGACGCCAGCGGCGACAACCGCCTCACGATCGGCGGCTTTGCAATGTTCCGTTACAACGCCAGCTTCCGCGACAGCGACAGCGTGGCTACCGACCAAGACGACCTGACCCTGGGATTCAACGCCCCCACCACCACTCTCCGCGCCAGCGGCACCGTTGGTGATCGTAACCTGAGCTACAAGATTCAGAGCACGTTCGGCCAAGATGGCGTCGGCGTCATCGAAGATGCCTTCGCTGAATACGCCTTCGGCAATGGCTGGAGCGTCCGCTGGGGCCAGTTCAACCTGCCCGTCGTCCGCGAAGTCGTGATCGGCGTTGAAGATCACCTGGGCGCTGACTCCTCAGTGACCAGCCAGTACTTCAACCAAGGCTATAGCCAAGGCATCCAGCTCGGCTACACCACTGATAGCTTCCGCTTCATGGGCGCTGTCAGCGACGGTGCTTTCACGTCCAACACCAACTTCAACAGCGATCTCGAAGCTGACTACGCCATCAGCGCTCGCGGTGAGTTCCTCGTCGTCGGCAGCGACTGGGCCCGCTTCAACAACTACACCAGCTGGCAGAACAGCGAAGCTGGCGCCCTCCTCGGCGCTGCCATTCACTGGCAGTCGGGTGGCGAAACCGGCGGCACCAGTAATGTGGATATCCTCCTGGCCACCGTTGACTTCACCTACGAAGGCGCTGGCTGGAACGCAACCGCTGTTGGTTACTACCAGAAAGTTGACGCTGAAGGCAGCGCCGATGTCGCCGACTTCGGCTTCATGCTCCAAGGCGGCATCTTCGTCTCGAGCCAGTGGGAACTCTTCGGTCGTTACGACGGCCTCTTCCTGGATGATTCGGGCACGACCACGGAAGACACCCTCAACTTCCTCACCCTCGGCGCCAACTACTACCTCTTCCAAGACAGCAACGCTGCCAAGTTCGTTGTGTCGGGCATCTATTCCTTCGAAGACACCACCGGCTTTCTCGATGGCACCGCCGCCAACGACAACGGCCTGTTCGGTCAAGGCAAGGATGGCGAGCTCGCTCTCACCGTCCAAGCCCAAGTCCGCTTCTAATCATCTCGACTGGTTCGCCAGTCTTGGTTGATTCGAAACAGTTTGCTTCAGCCAGCCGCTCGCACGAGCGGCTGGTTGCTTTTTGGGAATGAGAACTCGAGGGCGCAAGCCCTCGAAGACGACTTACGGCGATAGATTGCAGCAAGCCGCATGCTCTGGAATGGTCTCTTCGAGGGCTCGCGCCCTCGCGTTCTTAGTCACATCCGTTCAATCGTGGGGATGCCCAGCACGCCCAAACCATCTTCCAGCACGCGACCTACCAGTGAGCACAGCCGCAGGCGGGCATCGCGTGTTGAGGCGTCGGGTGCAGCGAGCACCGGGCACTTGTCATAGAAACTCGCGTAGTTGCCGGCGAGTTCGTACAAGAACTGACACATGCGATGAGGCTCGCAGCTGTTTGCAACACTCATCATCGCAGCGGGGTACTTCAGCAGCGACAGTGCAAGCTGTTTCTCGGCGTATTCGTTGACGGCAATCTGCGAGATCTTCCACGCATCGCCCACGCCTTGATCAGTCGCTTTGCGGAGGATGTTCTTGATGCGCACGAGCGCGTACAGCAAGTACGGACCCGTGTCGCCTTCAAACGCGAGCATGCGATCAAAGCTGAAGGTGTAGTCCTTCGTGCGATCGGTGGACAAATCTGCGTACTTGAGCGCAGCGATGCCAACCGCGCGGCCGATCTTCGCGAGTTCATCCGCAGGCAAGTCGGCATTGCGCGTTTTCACGGCATTACCAGCGCGTTCGAAGGTCTCACTGATCAAGTCCGACAGCTTCACGCTTTCACCACTGCGGGTTTTGAAGGGCCGACCATCTTCTCCAAGCACACTGCCAAACGCGGCGTGTTCCAAGATGACGGGTTTGTCTGTGACCGGATGCGTTGCATATCCAGCCTTGCGAGAACTGGCAAAAACCTGCTTCATGTGCAGCATTTGGCGAGCATCGATGGCGTACAGCCCGCGATGTGCGTTGAACTTCTGCACCCGGCGACGTATCGCGGCGATGTCGGTTGTTGCGTAGAGAAAACCGCCGTCGGTTTTGCGAATCAGGCACGGTTCTTTGATCGCGTCCCACGCGGGTTTGCCGCTCTGCATGGGTGGAGCGTCAAGCCGAACGATGACGGCACCCTGATCATGCTCGGCAATTCCGCGCGCAAGCAAATCGTCAACCATCGGCGCGAGTTCATCCGCGTAACTGCTCTCGCCGGCAGAATCAGCGTCAGTAACTTTCACATTGAGCAACTGACACACTTCAACACACACCGCCATTGTCGTTGCATAAATCTTCTGCCACACGGCGTACGTCGCGGGGTCTTTGCTTTGCAATTTCACCAGCGTCTGCCGAGCGGCGAGGAAAGCTTCGGTTGCTGAAGTGACCTGTGCTTCGACTTCCGCGACCAGCTTGGGATGCGTGCCGGATTTCTTGATTGCTTCCAGCGCGGCGGTCTCGCGCTGGCACTCAGCCTGCGCGGCTTTGTACGCAACGTCGAGATCGTCGAGTGTCAGTGTGTTCAAATCAAGCTTGTTTTCCGCCGCTAAACGCATCAGCCGAGTGGTGACCATCGCGATGGGCAGGCCCCAGTCGCCCACGTGATTCTGGCGAATGACGGTGTGCCCCAGGCGTTCAAAAGTGCGCGCGATGGCATCGCCGATGATCGGGCTGCGCAGATGCCCCACATGCATCTGCTTCGCAAGATTCACGCCCATCAGGTCAACGACGACAGTTTCGGGCGACGCTTTCTCGATGCCAAGATCAGCGGTGTCCATCTGCTGAACCGCATGCGAGAGCGCGCTGCTGAGCAGCTTGACGTTGATGAAACCGGGTCCGGCGATCGACTTTTCAGTGAGCGGCTCGGCAACACCAGAAAGATCAACCGCGGCAAGAATCTTCATCGCAACTTCGCGAGGTGGCTTGCCCACGCGCTTGGAGAGTCCCATCGCCGCGTTGCATTGGTAGTCGCCAAACTCGGGGTTCTTGCTCGCGACCACCATGGGGTCAGCGTCGGCGGCGTCGGGAAATGCCTTGGCAACCGCGTCCGCAAAGCGCGAGCGAATGAGAGCAACAGGATCAATGGTCATGCAAAAATGTAGGGATGCCGGACCTGAGGCTTTGCGAACGTCTGGATGGAAGTCTTGTCAGCGCGAATCGCGCATCGACATGACTTGTGAATTGGTCGGGTGCTGCGCGATCATCCGGACCTTCGCAAAGCCTTAGGTCCGGCGTCAGACTGTTTTGGGATGCGTCGGATTACTTGCGCCAGGCTTCGAGGTGCTTGCGCATTGCTTCGCCGACGCGGATCATGCTGGTGGAGGGCAGCAGGCCTTCGGGATCGTCGATGACGGCGAACCTGCCGGTTTGCAGTGCTTGCAGTTGCAGCTTTGCGAGCGGTTCCCACGGGTCAGTCGTCGGCACGTCGGCGTCGGTCACACCTCGCGCGCTGCGAGGGCGAATCAGCAGAATCGCGCGTGGTTGCAGTCGCACCAGGTCCTCGGGCGAGAGTTCGATCCAAGGTTTGCCTTCGCTGATTGCTGGTTGCCCGCCCACGGCTCGCAGCAGTTCATCGTGACATGAGCCGGGTCCCAACGCTGCGGGCGGATTGGTTGATGCAAGGAGCAGCACCGGTCCCCATGCTGCAGCTTTCGGCGCGGATCGAAACTCTGCGATTTGATTCAACAACTCCGAGCAGCGAAGACTGGGTTCCTTTCCCTTTCTTAGCGTGGCATCGATCCGGTGCACCGCGAGAAAAATGTCTTCAATTTGAAGCGGATTCAAGTTGGTGATTTGCCACTGGTTTTGTGTCGCTAGCTGCGTCAGCCGCTCGGGTAGTTCGCGCGAGCCCCATTGCACCAGCACATGCGTAGGCTTGACGCGGAGCAACGCTTCGTAGTCGATACCTGCCTGATCGCCCACGGCGGGCAGCTCCTTGGGCAACACATCGTCGTACGCGTGGCGAGCGACGACTGTGTCGGCATAGCCCAAGTCGCGCACGATGACTGCCAACGCGGGGCTGAGCACAACGACGCGATTCTGCTTGGAAGCGGAAGCTGCGGGACTCTCGCGCGAGCATGCACCCGTCACGACCAGCAACACACTCAGGAGCAAAAGAAAAACGCCGCGCATAGACGCAGCGTAGTGGGCACGAGATTGATCAACGCAAGCAAACGTGACGTGTCAGGGCGAGTAAGAGCAAGTCAGACCCTGACACGCCGGCTGCATCACGCCGGCGGCAAGGGCTTTGCTCGGCCGTAGATGCTGGCCGCGCGGTTGGGCGCGGGCTGGTTGCCCGCTTGTGCACCCGGTGCGCTGCGTTCGGCGGTGCCGATCGTGCGGTCAGGGCTGATGGGCGCGCTGGGCTGACGCGGCGGCGGCGCGGCAGGCGTCGTGCGCTGGACGCGCAGCGAGTCGATGTTGCGATCGAGCTTGCCAAGGATGTTGCGGACTTGTTGGAATGATTTTTCAGACGGACCCATAACACACCTCCGAGAAGGGACAGGGCTGAGATCGGCGACAAATCTCCGGAGATTGGATACGAGTGCGATTTCTGCGCAGTTCGAGATTTCAACGTGCGGGTTGTAGGGCTTGGGCAACAAAAAGCAAGTGTTCACGCGCGAAGAGTGGTGAGCGATTGCCTCGCACGCGCGCAAGTCGTTCGTGCAGCGACTCGTGTGCGACTGTGTAACACGTGTGGGCAATGTGTGGATTGATTCAGGCGACCGCTCTCGCTGCGAACCCTGGTTCGTTTGCTCTCGCAACGCCCTAACCTGCCCCATGGCACAAGTCGTGCTCGAAGGCGTTCGGAAGGTTTATCCGCCCACGAGAGGCGGCCCTGCTGGTGGCGTTGAGGCCGTCAAGGGCGTCTCGCTGTCTATTGCCGACGGCGAATTCGTCGTGCTCGTGGGGCCATCTGGCTGCGGCAAAAGCACAGTGCTGCGCATGGTCGCGGGGCTGGAAGATATTTCTGCTGGCACCATCCGCATCGGCGATCGCGTAGTGAATGACGTTGCGCCTAAAGACCGCGACGTGGCGATGGTTTTTCAGAATTATGCACTCTACCCGCACATGACCGTGCGCGAGAACATGGGCTTTGCTCTCAAGATGAAGGGCATCGCCAAGGAAATCATCGCTGGCAAAGTGACAGCCGCGAGCAAGACGCTGGGCATTGAAGAGCTTTTAGATCGCAAGCCTGGCGCCCTTAGCGGCGGGCAGCGGCAGCGCGTGGCAGTGGGGCGGGCCATCGTGCGCGAGCCCAAGGTTTTTTTGTTTGATGAGCCGCTTTCGAATTTGGACGCGAAGCTGCGAGTGACGACCCGCGCAGAACTCAAGTCGCTGCACCAGCGACTCAAGACCACGACGATCTACGTGACGCACGACCAGGAAGAAGCCATGACGCTAGGGCATCGCGTGGTGGTGATGAACGCTGGCTTGGTGCAGCAGTTTGATACTCCGCTGAATGTCTTTGGCAAACCTGCGAATCGGTTTGTGGGCTCGTTCGTTGGTACGCCGCCCATGAATTTTGTTCTCGGCAGCGTGAAGGACGCGGGTTCGCTCACCTTCGCGTCCGATGCGGGGGCCTCGCTGGCATTCCCGGCGTCTCGCGGCGGTTTGCGAACCGCAGTAGGAGCGACTGTTCAGCTCGGCGTGCGTCCGACGATGCTGCGACTCGTTCGCGACGCCAGCAACGCGACGCTGGAAGCGACTGTTGAAACCGTTGAGCCGCTGGGGGAACAGATGGATGTGCATGTGACGCTCAAAGGCGGCCATCGCATGACAGCACGCGTGCCCATTGACATGAATGTGACACCCGGCATGGCGACGCAGGTGGAAGTGGATATGGAGCGAACCCACGTTTTTCGCGAGGATGCGCAGGCGGCGCGAGTGGACGGCTGATGAACAGATGTGTGCAAGATCTGTTGGGTATCGGCCCATCAAGGATACAAGCATGGCAAAGCGATCGAGCAAACCTGCGTCCAACAAGCCTGTTGCTAACAAGCCCGTCACCAGCAAGTCGAGTTCGAACAAGAGCGCGCGTCGCAATCAAGCAAGCAAGATAAGAAAGTCGTCCGCGCACCAGCGCATGCAAGTAAGATCCGCCGCGACCAGTCCCGCGCCGGTGCGGCTCGCTCATCGCATCGCGATAACACCTACCGAGACGCAGGCCTATCGCGAACTTTTCTGGCAGAACGTGCTGCGTGAAGTACTGGTGTCGCTCATTATGCTGCGCGTGCCCACCGAGCATGCCGTGCCGCTGCCTGGGCCCGTGCCCGAGCCGAATCCCGCCGCTGTGCTTGATGGCCGGCTGGGCCTCATTACCATGACTGGCCAGCGAATCCCCATCGCGGCGGTGTACCCAGTTTTCTCCGCGTCCGTTCCCAGCACGTCGAAAACACTCACGCTCTCAGCGATTTTGCAAAGCACGGTCTTTCAAATTCACACGCCAGGTGGCGAGGTCTACACGCTGCCCCTGCACGAGATTCGCGGGTTTCACGCGTTGACGGAAGAACTCATGGATCAGCTGGCAGCCAGTGCTCGCTCGCATGGCGAGGGTGCGCAGGCCGATGGCAGCGAGGTTGAGCCCTTCGGCTTTGCGGCGTTCACCAGCATGGCTCGCGGAAAAATGCCCGCCGATATGTCAGGCCTCGACGACAATGACGACGAACCCAGCGGCGCGGACTAAGCAATTTTGTTCAGCGAGTTGGACAAGCCAGTCGGGCAACCATTTTGCCGGCAAATTTTGACGCGAATCACAGTTTTTACGATTTCGGACCCCGAGACTTGCAACGTAACCAGATTTTTGTGACTCTCGACGGCATCACGCATCGAACATTCAGGTGCCTTGAAAGGCAGCGGCCACGGACGGCACAGGTGACGAATTTTTCGTATGAGGTTTGCACCATGCGTGTTCTGATCGCGATTCCCGTCTACAACGAAGCCAAGTACGCCGATGCGGTTTTGCGTCGCGTGCTTGCCGTGCGAGATTCGCTCGCGGAGCGGTACGATGTCGATGTTCTGGCCATTGACGATGGCAGCACTGATGCAACGCCGACGATTCTCTCGCAACACCCGGTGGATGTCATTCGCCACGGCATGAATGCGGGCTACGGAGCTTCGCTACGAGACGCCTTTGGTTGGGCCAGCGGGCGCGGCTATGACTGGCTCATCACCATGGACTGCGACGAGCAACACGAGCCTGCCGCGATTCCGCGATTTCTTGACGAGGCTTTGCGAGGCGGAGCCGATATCGTGAGCGGTTCTCGCTACATGCCGCAGAGCATCGCGAAAGATGCACCCCCGCCGCAGCGCCGCGCGGTGAACATGACCATCACGAAGGAAGTCAATGAGCGGTTGGGCGGCAGGCTCGGCGCGCAGCTTACGGATGGTTTCTGCGGCTTCAAGGCATATCGCGTTTCGGCGATTAAGCGACTTCGGCTGACGGAAAACGGCTACGCCTTCCCCATGCAGTTCTGGGTGCAGGCTGCGGCGTTCGGCCTGAGCGTGCGTGAGATGCCGGTGAAACTGATTTATAACGACCCCAACCGCAGCTTCGGTGTGACGCTTGATGACCCCACCGTTCGACTGGCGCACTATCGCGATGTGCTGCACAAGGAACTGCGCCGACAGGCGAGGCGTTTGCCAGCAAGTGCGCTGGTGGGCGTGGTCTCGCGGCTTGTGCGGGCGTGCTGAAACTTCGTTCGATGCATCGCGTTCGCGAACAAACCATCATCTTCTGGATACGAAAAAACGGCTGCGATTGCAGCCGTTTTGTGTTAACTGTGATGCACTGCTCTGCTTCGATTACGCCGGTGACGCGTTGAGGCCACGAGCACTTGCTTCTCGGCGGGGCATCATCGGTGCTTCGCTGGGCTTCTCAGCATCCGCGAAGTCTTCGCCGAAGCGGAAGAGGCGGAAGCTGTTGGCCAAGACGAAAATGTCGCCCGCGAAGTGATAGAAGGCGGCGAGGGGCAGAGCGACTTCGCCGATCTTGCTGGTCGTGGTGATCGCCAGCACAAGGCCGATGATCGCGAGCAGTACGCTGATGACGATGTTCTGTGCCGTCACGGTGCGGGTGCGACGTGCAAGCTCGATGAGGAACGGCACGCGGCTGAGATCGTCGTTCATGAGAGCAACGCCCGCGCTGTTGGCGGCGATGTCGCTGCCCGAGAGGCCCATCGCGATGCCGACGTCAGCCGCAGCAAGGCTGGGGCCGTCGTTGATGCCGTCGCCGACCATCATGGTGCGGTAGCCAGCTTTGACCATGGCTTGAATCTGGGCGTGCTTTTCTTCGGGCAGGCACTCAGCTTCAACGGTATCAACACCGACAGCCTGGCCCACGCGCTTGCCCACGCTCATGCGGTCGCCCGTGAAGATCGCGATGTAGCGAATGCCCTGTTCACGCAAACGGCCAATGACATTCTTGGTGTTGGGACGAATCGTGTCTTCGAGCGCGACGGCACCAAGGTACCGACCGTTGCGCATCACGTGCACGCCCGTCATGCCTTCGATCTTGCCTTCGACTTGCTCAACTTCGGTCTTGATCGAACCGTCGATCTCGCGCAGCCAGGTCGCGCGGCCAACGAGCACTTCGCCCATGCTGGTGCGAGCGCGAACACCTCGGCCGTGGATTTCTTCGTAGTCGTTGGTGCCGTCGGGCTTGATGTTGGCGAGCTTTGCCGTGGTCAAGATGCTTTGAGCCAGCGGGTGGTTGCTGTGCTGCTCGCCGTTTGTTGCGGCCATGAGCAACTCGGCACCATCAACGCCAGTGGCGGGAGCGAGTTTGGTCACTTGGAACTTGCCCGTGGTCATCGTGCCGGTCTTGTCCATCACGACGGCGGTCACATTGCCCGCAGCCTCAAGATACTGCGGCTGCTTGATGAGAATGCCAAGGCGAGCCGCGGCAGCGAAGGCCGCGAGCATGGCGCTGGGGCTGGCGAGCAGCAAAGCACTCGGGCAGGCAACGACCAACACAGTCACGGCCGTTGTCGCAGCAGCTTCGCGAATGCTCTCAGTTGCGCTTTGGCTCATGATGAACCAAGTCACGGCGGCAATCGCCAGCACCACGGGCACGAAGAAACGTGACACCTGCTCAATGAGCATTTGCCGAGGCGTGCGGCTTTGTTCGGCTTGGCGAATGAGCTGCGTCACCTTGCCGATGGTGGTGTCTTGGCCGATGGTCGTCACTTGAATGTCGAGTGCGCCCGTCAGGTTGGTCGTGCCTGCGTAGACATCGCTGCCGACCTGGGCTTCAACAGGTGCCGCTTCACCAGTCAGCGAAGCTTGGTTGAGCGTGCTGCGGCCGCTGATGATTTTGCCGTCAACGGGCAGGTTTTCGCCGGGACGCACGCGAACAACATCACCCACGCGGAGCGTGGCGACGCGCACTTCGCTCTCAACGCCATTGTCAAACTTGCGAGCAACGTCAGGCGTGAGCTTGACGAGTTGTTCGATGGCTCGCTGAGCACCGCTGGCGCTGCGACGCACCAACTGGCCGAAGACCACGAGAATGAACGCCAGCCAACCCGCCGTGGTGTATTGTCCCACGACGATGGCCGAGATGATCGCCAAAGCCGCGAGCGTGCTGCTGCTGGCTTTGCCGTTCTTGAGTTCGGTAAACGCCGCCAGGAAGAGCGGCCAGCCCAAGCACAAAGCAGCGATCACCGCCGGTACATCGGCGAAGCTGTTGGAGCCCAGGAGCTTCATGATGGTGCTGACAAGCAGCAGCACGCCGCCAACCAGCGCGAAGCGAATCCAACGCTCGATGGCGATTTCATGGTGCGAGCAGCAAACGGCTTCGCCCTTGTCGTTGTACGTGTGGACGTGGGGCTCGCTGGCCTTGTGATCGTGTTTGTGGTCGTGCCCAGCATGGTCATGGCCGGCGTGACGAAGCGGAAAGTGGCGAACTGGCATAGGTTGGAAGCTCCACTGATCGAAGGAGAGATTTTCGAACAGGGTGAAGAAACGAGGTCACAAAACGGGAGGCAAGGATACGGGTCGCGGACGGACGGAGCGAATCGGCGAAGCGCGGAGAGGAAGACAGTTGCGAAAAAGCCATCTCCGCGGTCTGTCTTTGTGCGGTGTCCGCACAACTTGCGCGGCAACGCACGCCGAGAATCGGCCTTAGGCTTACGCATCGTTTCGTTTCCCGGTTCGAGCCGGCGCGGATAGATCGCGCTGACGGAGCAATTCGCGTGACGCCAACCAGCCCAGCCAGCAAAGATCGCCGATCCGACGCCCTTCCGACGGTCGCCGTGCTCGGTTTGGGACAAATGGGACTGGTCTGTGCGGGATTACTGGCCCAGGGTTCCGGGGGAGATTTTCCGCTGACCAAGCCCCTGCGCGTGCTGATGTGGGGGCACAGCCCTGACGAAGCCGCGTCGCTGTTGCAAACTCGGCGGAGTGATCGCTTACCAGGGTTTGTCTTACCGCCCGAGGTCGAGGTGCTGCGCAAGGACGAAGGGCTGGCCGCCGCTCAGTTTTTTGTCAGTGCGGTCCCCGTGCAGCACACGCGGTCCGTGTGGCAACGGCTGGCTCGGCATATTCCCGCCGGCGCGGGTGTGGTCAGCGTGGCCAAGGGCATCGAAAACGGTTCGCTCATGCGGCCTACGCAAATCGTCGCCGATGCGTTGCAGCAGGAAGGCCGCGACAACCCGGATGGTCCCTCGCGACCCTACGCCGTTCTGAGTGGTCCGACAATCGCGGCGGAACTGGCGCGATGCTTGCCCGCCGCGATGACTGCCGCGAGCGATGACCCCGCGTTCGCGAAACAGGTGCAGGGTTTGTTTGGCAATTCGTGGTTGCGCGTGTACACGAACGCCGACGTGGTGGGCGTGGAACTCGCAGGCGCGGTGAAGAACGTCATCGCGATTGCCGCCGGCATTTGCGATGGTTTGCACGCTGGCGCAAACGCCAAGAGCGCGCTGCTGGCCCGCGGGCTTGCGGAAATCGTCCGGCTGGGGACGGCGATGGGCGCCACGCCCAGCACGTTCTTCGGCATCGCCGGCGTGGGTGATCTCGCAACGACGTGCTTTAGCCCAGAAGGTCGCAACCGAAGCTGCGGCGAAGCCTTGGGCAAGGGTCGCAAGCTCGACGAATATCTAGCGGGTTCGCCGTTCGTGGTTGAGGGCGTGGCGACAACCAAGAGCGTGGTGGAGCTCGCAAAGCAGTACCGCGTCGATATGCCGATCGTGCAAGCGGTGCATGCCGTGTTGTTTGAAGGCACCGACCCGATCGACGCCATCGGTTTGCTCATGAGCCGGGAACAGAAGGCCGAACGAATTGGGTAGCTGCCGACGGATTTCACGGCGCGATGGGTGTCGATACGCTTCTGCAGCACGACCTGACGGGGAACCACGCATGCACTCGCTCCGCGCATCTTCGCTTTTGCTTCGCCTCTCGGCAACGCTGCTGCTCGCGACGACAGCCTTGGCTGGTCCGCCGCCAGAACTGCGCGATGCTCGCGATGAGATGAACGATCTACTACCGGGAAGCGTGCGTGCGAAGATTCCGACGACCACCGCAGGCAAGCAGATGCAATGGGTGCTTGACGCACTGAACAATCTCGATGTCTCGCAAGCCAGCGAGCGATGCAGCGAGGGCTTTCTTGATTTCATCTCGGTGAAAGAGCTGGAATCAACCTTTCGCGAGATCAAAGAAGAGGTCTATGAAGGTAAGGAAATCGTCGCTGTTCGCGCTGCGGCTGGAGATCGTGACGATCTGATCGATGCGATTGTGACGGGCGTCGGCATGCCCAACGCGCTCTCGGTCTTGCTGATGACTGACGACAAAACCGGCAAGATCGCAAGTCTGCGGTTTGCTCCCGCTGGTGGCAACAACCCGGGCGGCGGTGGGGGCGGCGGAGGCAAGTGGGATCCGCTCGCGAAGGACGCCGAACGCTTGAACGGCACGGTGTCATACGGCGTGTACGAAGTGCAGCCGCGTGATGCCAAGGAGCCCAATCGCGATTTGGAACTGCTGCCCATCACCGGGCAGGACGAGCATCGAGCACTCAATATCGCAGGTGCGGTTCGGCTGTACGTGCTCAACGCGTTGGTGGAGCAAGTGGAAGCAGGCAAAGTGACGTGGGATACGCGCGTGACGATTGCCGACAATCTCAAGAGCCTGCCCAGCGGTCGCATGCAGCTTGAAGCAACGGGCCGCAGCTACCCGATGCGGCGATTTGCCGAGCTCATGATGACCATTGACGACAACACCGCGATGGATCACATCGTGACGACGCTGGGCCGCGACACGGTTGAGAAGTCACTGAATGAAATGAACGACAACGCGGCCATAAACACGCCGTTTTTGACCACGCGAGACGCGTTTGTTCTCAAACTCGCGGCTGATGATCGCCTGCGTACGGAATACACCGACGCAACCGATGATGAGCAGCGCAGTATGCTCGCCGAAGGTGGCAGCGTGTACGCGGGCAAGCCCGACGTTGCAGCACTGGGCGCGTGGAAGCACAACCCGCGCGTTGCCGACATCGGCTGGTTTGCGAGTGCCGAGCAAATGTGCGAACTGATGAAGCAGATGCGAGAACTGGAAACGCAAGACAAGACCATGCTCATCAGCCCGTGGATTCGCGCAACCACCGGCATCTCGCTTGATCCGCAAGTATGGAAATCCGCCGCGTACGTTGGCGCGAGCGAAACCGGCGTACTCAGCGGCGTGTGGCTGCTGGAGCGTCAAGACGCCAAGCTCTACGCATTCAGCGTGATTTGGAATGACAACGAAGAAGCGGTCGATCTTGAGAGCTTCAACGCGTTAGCAGAGAAAGCTGTTGATCTGCTGGGCGAAGATTTCAAGATTGAAGATGAAGAGTCAGTTGAGCAAGTCATGCCCCGGCGGACGGGAAAACCGTCAGACGAACCAGCAGTCGAGGCACCAGCCGACGACGAGAAGACGGAACCAGACGCATCGCCGAAGTGAAACTTGCGATAGCATCTTTCAGGCAGATTCACGCCTCGTTTCACGCTGCCATTCGTAAGCACGTTCGGAACGCGTTCGGAGGCCAGCTTTCGATTCGATTGTCGCACGGTTGCCCGTCATCGCGCGGTAATTTCACGCGTTGGCCATCCTCCGCCCGATGGAGCCTCGGTAGTGAACCGCGCCTCTCCCAATCCCGCATTCTTCGATCCCACGTGGCTCTTTCTGGTCGCGGGCGTGGCGTTGCTCGCAGCAACTGTGCTGGTTGCTGCTCAAGACGACGTGGACGAAGCCAATCACCTGCGCGATCAGGTGCTCGCTGTCGAGCAGCATCGCGAGACTCGACTGAACAACTACCGCGAGTTTCTCGCTGCAATTGATGAAAAGCAGCCCGCGCTCGTGCAAAGCCTCGCGAGCAGCCAGCTCAACCAAATTCCCGCAGATCGCGCCGCGATTCCCGGCACCGTGCAAGACAACAGCGTGAACGCGTCAGTCTTTCCGGCTCTTGAGCCGCCGCCTGTGGTGTTGCCTGTGCAAACCAAGATTGACTCGACCCTGCGTCGGCTCGCAACGACGGATGCCACGCGCATCTGGTTGCTGGCGGGCGGCGCATTGTGCATTTTGCTGGGACTTCTGCCAGCCAGCCGCAAACCGGGCGAAGTTGTACCGGCGTGAAGTGAATCACGAATCGTCGTGGAAAGTGAAGACAGCCTGAGCGGGCATCGCTGCGTGCTCACTCGTCAATCTGCATCGCCATCATGGCCATCGCCGTGCCGTACGCCGCGCTGCGATCAAAGACGCGATCGTTCCACGAGCCATCTTCCTCGCGCACGCTGAAGAGCAACGCGTTGACGCGCCTGCGATATTCAGGCCGCTCCGCCGCTGGCAGTTCTTCAATCGCCTGAGCCGCGTAGTAATGCGCGAACATGAAGTAGTACGGCGCAACGCCATAGGGCGCGACGTGCGTGCCGTTCTGCTGCTTGCGTTGATTGAGCCAATCCCAGTGCACGATGAACGCATCCACCGCGCCGCGCACATCTCGCGGCTTGTTTCGCTTGGCTTGCGAGAGCGTGCTCTCTACCACCACCATGCGCCCAACAGCGCCGGGCGAAAGATCTCGCGAGCGCTCGCTGGCGTCGCCGCTGTAGACCACACTGCCTGACTCCGCGCGCGAACGCTCGAGAAAGTCCAGCGCGCGATCGATGATCTTCTGATCTATCTCGTATCCCACTTCCTTCGCTCGCCACAAGGCTTGAATCGCCGGACCCGTCATGAACGGCGAAGGCGGCGCAACCGTGTCGCGGCCGCGAGGCCTGGCGTAGTTCCAGCCGCCAACTTGCGGAATCTCGACTTTCTGCAGCGCATCAATGTACCACTTCATCGCATCGTCCACGGCTTGTGCTTGGGCCTCAGGCAATCGGCCCAATTGCTTCAGCCTCGCGATGCACTCAATGGAGTAGATGTATCCCCACGCACGAACGTCGTACCCGGCGGTGTAATCCTTCTCGCTCATCGTCGGGTGCTCGTGCGCGGTGCAAAGAAACTCAACCGCACGCGCAATCGCTTCGGCTCGCTTGGGATCAGTTTCAAATCCAGGCGCGCGCGCAAGTGCAATCGTGCAAATCGCCGTCCCGCCGATGCGATATCCCATCGGAATTTCGCCTGCGACGCGATACACGCCTTCATAGGGCCACTGATTCTTCTTGCCGTTCTCAGTCTGGGCCCGCTGCCGCTCAACCAGAATTTCACAACCACGCGTCAACGCCTCGCTAATCTCCTTGTCCGTAACTTTGCGAGACGAGACCTCGTTCTGCATCATGCCCAAGGAGCCGTTGAGCACATCACGATGCGACGCGCAGCCAGTTATTGCAGACGCAACAGCGAATGCGAGTACACCACCCGCGACGACCCGCAGCGAACGTGCGACAATTGCAACACCGGCGTGAGAACTGCTCATGTGAGCAGCCTACCACACTTTACCAACCTTCGCTAGTGCCTTCGACGGATTTTGCGTGACGAACCAGACCGACAATGCCCGCTCGCTCGCCAGCCGCGACCCCGCGTGGGACGTCTGCCGCATCGTGGGCATGAGCGTGGTCGCCACGTTGCACGCCGCCATCGCGTACATGCTCTTTGCCACGCCGGGCTTACTCTGGATCATCCGCGAACACGGCTACGGCCCTCGCGGCACAACGCGTGCCGAAACGCTCGCGAGTGGCGAGCCGTGGACTTTCGACGCCATCGTGTGGGCAGGCCGAGCAATCGGCGTCGCTCTCATCTCTGTCATCGCCGGTTACTTTTCCGCCCGAGCAATCGCTCGACGCGAACCATTGCAGTTCGTCAAAGAACGACTCAAACGTCTCGGCATTCCGCTGCTCATCGGCATGAGCACCGTGCTCATCGGCATGTACCTGCTTTGGGCCTGGGGCTGGGTGCTGCAAGGAGAAGCCGAGCCCTCGCACATCCTGCATGTGCGATTCGCCAAACACATTCAACCAAGCCTGTACGGCTTGGGGCACTTGTGGTACCTGCAATATCTCATTATCTACGCATGCACCTTCGCCGCCTGCGTCTGGCTCGCGCGCAAGGCCGGCGTTACGCGCGTTTCGATGTCACGCACGCAAGTTGTTGTCGCAATGCTGGTCGCGTTCGGCGTCTGCGTTGGTGCACTGCTCATCAAGCCGGGCGTCCTGCTCGCCTTCCGTAATGGCTTTCTCCCTGACTGGCCCAAACTGCTTTTTTTCAGCGGCTATTTCCTGCTGGGACTGATTCTCTACGGCTCGGCAAAACGCATCGAAGGCCGCGCCGCGACACTATTGGTTGATCTCTGCGCGGTTGGCGCCTTGGTCGCCGGCGCGATCTATCTATCTACCGCCGCCGCGTGGATGCGAGGCGAAACCACTGACACCCATCGCATCATGATCGCGCTGGGCGCAACGTCACTGGGTTGGTGCGCGATCACGGCAATTCTCATCATCGCGCGGCCCATCGGCCGGTGGATAGGTGCCCGCGCCGCCCGCATCGCCGATGCGAGTTACTGGGTCTATATGATCCACGTGCCGCTACAAGGCATCGCCGTTCTCGCGTTGTGGTTCACAAATTGGCCCCACGTGCTGAAGTTTCTCATCGTGCTCGTTGTTGGCTTGGGCGGCGCAATCATCACATGGCCACTGGTTCGCGGCACATGCATCGGTCGTTGGCTCGGGTCGCGTGAAATCGCAGCGAAAGCCGCCGCCACGCGTACGCTTGAGTCGTGAAACGCAAGTACGACATTCTCGCGATGGACCTTGATGGCACACTGCTTCGCAGCGATGGCACCGTGTCGCCAGCCAGCATCGCAGCCATTAATCGCGCTCGCCTCGCGGGTCTTCGTGTCATCGTTTGTACAGGCCGTGGCTGGGTCGAGTGCCGGCACATCTTGGAGCAGATCAACCAGACCGACCCCGTCGTCGTCGCTGGCGGCGCAATCGTCGCCGAAGCACAATCAGGCCGAACGCTGCATCGCTTCAGCATGCACGAGGACTTGGTGCAAACCGCCGTGCGTGCCTTGCTCGTGCGGCAGCACGCCGCGCTGGTGCTCAAGGACCCCAGCGAAGCCGGGTACGAATACCTCGTTATTCACGGCGAAAATCGCTTGCCGCTTGATCCCGTCACCACATGGTGGTTTCAACGCATGAACGTCCGTGCCCGTTTTCTCGACAGCATTCATCAAGATGAACACCCCGAACATACCGTACGCGTTGGCGCATGTGCCCCCAGCGGCCAACTCCACGAGATCGAGCAAACGCTCGCCGACATCGCCGGCAGTCGCGGCGTGATTCACAACTTTCCCGCTGTCGTCGCGCCGAAAGAAGCCACGCACCATGTCCGCGGCATGATGCACATCATCGAACTCTTCGACGCCGACGCAACCAAGTGGAGCGGCATCAACAACGTCGCCCGCCGATTCAATATCGACCCTCATCGCATCGCGGCCATTGGCGACGAAGTCAACGACCTCGCGATGATCACGCAGGCGGGCCTTGGTATCGCGATGGGCAACGCCGTGCCGCGCGTGCAAGCCGCCGCAACGCGGCAAACCGCAACAAACAACGAAGACGGCCTCGCCAAAGCGATCGACAAGATGTTGGAAGGCGAATGGTGAGATCGCTATACGAGTGCGGTGCATCTCGCGCGTCGCTATCCGCAGCAACATGAAGGAACACGGCGTGATCAAACACGAAGTCCGCGACAATCTGGGCATCGTCACGCTTGCACGCAGCGAAAAACGCAACGCCATGACGCCATCGATGCTCGATGCCGCTATCGCCGCAGTCTATTCACTTACTCACGACGACACCGCTCGCGTGCTCATGCTGACTGGCGAAGGCGACATGTTCTGCGCTGGCTTTGACCTCACGCTTTGCAAAGATGACGCAACCGTGCTGCCCGCGTTGCTCACGGGTCTCTCGCGCCTCGTTGCAGCTCTGCGAGCGTGCGACAAGCCCGTCGTCATCAGTGCCCACGGCGGCGCAATCGCAGGCGGCTGTGCCTTGCTCGGCGGAGCCGACATCGTCGTCACCACGCACGATGCAAAGATCGGCTATCCCGTGCTACGTCTGGGTATTTCACCCGCTGTCTCCGCGCCCACGCTGCGACTCGCAACAGGCGATGGCCCCGCCCGCGCACGTACCCTCGACACAGGTTTGATCGACGGCCAGCGAGCCGTACAGATCGGTCTTGCGCATGCGAGCGAACCCACGCGCGATGCGTGCGAACAGCGTGCAATCGCGTGGGCGAGCGATCTTGCAGGCAAGCCGCCTCATGCGTTGGCAGCTACCAAACGCTGGCTGCGCGAGATTGACGGCCCCGATGTTTCGCCCGCTGGGCTTGCGACAAGTTTGTCGCTTGTTGATGGCAGCGAGCAAGCCGCCATGCTGCCCCAAGCCTGGCAACGCAAATGACACTGGCTATTCGCACGCAACCTGCGAAAAATACGACGTCCCGTTCCCGCACGGAACAATCGGAGCATCTTTCATGAACACAAAAGTCATCGCCATCATCGGTTGCCTCACATCCGCCCTCGCGGTCGTTGCGTACTTCGTTTCCGCTGGCAACAACACAAAGCCACCCGCCACCACGCAAACATCGCGACTTTTCGCATCCGCGAATGCAACTGACATCTCTCGTATGACGATCTCGCAAGGCGAGAAGAAAGTCGAAATCGTTCGCGAAGGCACCACCTGGCTGCTCGCTTCGCGCGACAACTATCCCGCGATCGACGATCGCGCCCGCGAACTTGTCCGCCGCGTGATTGACGCCGAAGTCATCGAGGAAAAAACCAGCAACACTGAGCTGTACGCTCGCCTGGGCGTCGAAGGCGCGACAACGCCAACAGCCAAAGGCACCCTGGTCTCACTCACCAAAGCCGATGGCTCCACAATCGCGAGCCTCATCATCGGCAATCGCCAGGACGCTGCCAACTGGGATAGTGAGAAAGCCGCGACGTTCGTGCGTCCCGCAGATAGTGCCAAGAGCTACCTCGTCAAAGGCACCTTCATCACAGGCCTCGAACCCGTCGAATGGATGAAGCGCGAAGTGCTCACGTTCAGCCCCGATCGATTCTGGAAAGCTGCAATACTCGCACCTGCAACCGAAGCCGTGCAAATTGAGCGTGCGACGCCAACAGCCACGGCAACCCTCACGAATCTGCCCGCTGGTCGCGAGTTGACCGATGCGAACAAGCCTCAACAAGTGCTCGAAGCACTTGCGAATGTGACACTCGAAGACGTACGCAAAGCCGCGAATCTTGATTTTTCTCAAGCCGCGGTCTCAACCTTTACCACCTACCAAGGCATCATCCTCACCGCTCGCAGCACACTTGCCGATGGCAAAACGTGGGTCAACTTCGCCGTCGCGTACGACAAGCAGCTCGCCGCGCCACTCGCTGAAGGCGCAACCGCTCCCACCGACGAGACAGTCGCGGTGATCACGAAAGAAGCCGCTGAACTGCAAGCTCGCCTTGCCCCGTGGGCGTACCAAGTTCCCGACTGGAAAGTAAGCAACATTCGCCCGCTGATGGCCGACATGCTCAAGCCGCTGAATGCACCAACGCCGCAGTCGGAATCTGCTCCGCCGTCCGCACTCCCGCCCGGCTTGGCCCCGCCGCAGTGAGCCAGACAACTTGCAACCAACGAAAAACCCCTCGACCATCATCGAGGGGTTTGTGATTATCAACTGCGCGATCTCACAAGATCGCGCATCGGATTCATAGCATTCAGCAAGCGCCGCCCGCAAGCAGATCAAAGTACTTCACCACGTCAGCATCTTCAGGGAAGACACCGTTGTTGTTGATGTCAATATCGCATGGAGGGGTATAGGGGCAAGGTGCGCCGGCAAGCACGTCGAAGAAGTCGATGACGTCTTGATCTTCCGGGAAAACGCCGTTTTGGTTGAAGTCGATGCTGTCGCACGTCGGAGCTTCGCAGCTATCGGGAATGCCGTTGCTGTTTGCGTCTTGCGCCACGCCCAAACGGATATCGCACGCGTCAGGCTGCTGGTTGCCGTTGCAGTCAGGGCCTGTAAAGCCCGTCGAAATCACGCGGAAAACTTCGCCGCCTGTCTGATCGACGATGTACATGTTGCCAGCGTTGTCTTCACCAAAGCTCACGACGTTGTTGATCGCCTGACCTGCCGCGTTCATCTGCCCGCGTGAAACCAGATCAACGATCTCGTTGTTGGGGCCCGCACGGAACGTATGAATGTTCGCCGTGCAGTAATCCGTGAAGAAGTAGTATCCATCCAAGCAAGGAATCGCCGCACCGCGATAGACCACGCCGCCCGTAATCGAGCAGCCCAGCAGCGCCGTCGGACCAACCACGGCCGTGTGCCCGTACTCAAGAATCGGCATCGTCAGGCCAGCGGAGTTGCACGTACAACCTGAAAGACCGGTGCAGCGCGTACCTTCCATACAGCGCCAGCCAAAATTCAAACCGCTACCTGCACCTGCGCGCACGAGGTTCACTTCTTCGCGCACGTCTTGGCCCACATCGGCAATCCACAGGTCGCCAGTTGCACGATCAAAGCTGCTGCGCCAAGCGTTGCGTAGGCCGTACATGAAAATCTCGTCATCTTCAGCGGTAGCAACATACGGGTTGGTCGCAGGAATCGCGTAGTTTCGGTCAGCATCCGCGGGGAATGCATCGTCATCGGCGTTGCCCGGAATGTTGTCTGGACCATCTACATCCAATCGAAGCATTTTGCCAAGCAGGTTCTGTGTGCGATCCTGCGCGTTGCCGCCAGCAGAGTGCGGAAAGACACTAGGCGTCGCGCCGCCGCAAGTGCTGTCGTTGGCGCAACCACCATCACCCGACGAGATATACAAAAAGCCATCGGGCCCAAAGCTGATCCAGCCACCGTTGTGGTTTGCATCAGGCTGCGGAATGGTCAGCAGCGTCGTCGCGCTCGCGGGGTCTGCCGTCGTGCTGGTAGCAAACGGCGCATTCGCGCGATATCGCACGATCTGTGTCGAGCCCGCGCTCACGCCCGCCTGTGCCGTGCGCGTGAGGTTCACGTAAAAATACCCGTTGTTCAAAAAGTTCGGGTGGAACGCCAAGCCCAGCAAACCTTGCTCGCTGCCCGCCGAAAGATTGCCAACGCTCAAGTACGCCGTTGCATTCAAGGTGTTGGCAGGCAGATTCAGAATGCGAATCCGGCCCGTCGCTGGTGCAACCGAACCAACGCGCTGCTCAACGATGAACAACCGGCTGTTGTCGCCAACCGGCGCACTTACAAACAACGGCCGCGCAAGCCCGTTCGCCACGCGCGAGGTTGAAAGCGTCACATTCTGTGCAACCGCCATGCCCGCAGCACCCGCCAAAGCCAACGCAACACCCGTCAAAGCGATCATCTTCTGCATGTTCGTTCCTTCCTGCCTTCTGCGCGGCACCTGGCTCGCGCTGACCACCCATCTCACACTTCGCACTGCTGGAGAATCTTTGGCCACCAAACGGGTGTGACACGCCATCACACGTCCGAAAAGCTCAACGAAAAATCCAATGCAAACGCTGGCACACGCAAGGCGCCTGCATCGCCTCTTCGCACACCATCGTCCAGCGATGCGAAAAAGTGCGCGAAAGTCTGACTTTGATCACCAAACTTCCACGCATCTTTGCATATCTCAAACATATCGCAAACGTCGCGAAGAAGCCGGCTCTCGCTCAGCACGAACCCCCTGCCAACACGGCGAACAAGTCCGTCACATCGCGATCATCCGGGAAGATGCCGTCGCCATTGAAGTCAATCGAATCGCACGTCGGGCAAACGCCGCCAGCTATCACATCGAAGAAGTCAATCACGTCTTGATCTTCCGGGAAGACGCCGTTGTTGTTAAAGTCAACGTTGCCTCTGCCAGTCGTTACGCTCACGCTTAGGCACGCGCTTGGCCCACAAGCTCCTGTGGTCCGCACAAAGTATGTCGTGCTAACCACTGGTGACGCAATTGTGAGACTTGCGCTCGTACCAATGACAGACGAGCCACAAGAATCCGCAAACCACTCGTACGTCCCGCTACCACCAGACGCGCTCAGCGTGATCTGACCATCATCCACCGCGCAGAACGTGCTGCGATCCACCGCCACAGTTGTCGGCGGCGAAGTCGCCGCATTCACGTTCACGTTCACGCTCGCGCACGTCGTATTGCCGCACGCACTCTCCCATCGGCAGAAGTACGTCGTGCTCGCCGTCGGACTTGCAATGACCAGCGATGTGCCCGTGCCAATGCTCGCGCTGCCGCATGAACCCGCAAACCACCGCAGTGTCGTGCCGCTTCCCGCTGTCGCACTCAGCGTGATACTGCCCGCATCATCCGAACAGAAGTTGTTGCGATTCACGCTCGCCAGCGTCGGCGGCGAAGGTGCCGCATTCACGTTGACTGCCACACTCGCGCACAGCGAGTTCCCACACAGATTCTCCCATCGGCAGAAGTACTGCGTACTCGCCGCGGGGCTTGCAATCACAATCGACGTGCCAGTCCCAATGCTCGTACTGCCGCACGCATCCGCAAACCATCGCAGCGTCGCACCGCTGCCGCCACCGCCTGATGCAGTCAGCGTGATGTTGCCTGAATCATCCGAGCAGAAGTTGTTGCGATCCACCGTCACGCTGGTTGCAGCGGCAGGCGTTGTGTTGATGGCAACCGCCACCGTGCCGCACACCGCACTGCTCACATTGTCGCTCGTGCGACGAGCCCGCGCGAAGTAAGTTCCAACCAGAGGCGTGGGCACCACCAGCGGATTTCCAGTTCCAACCAGCGTTCCACCACAGCTTGTGCGGAACCAATCAACCACTTCGCCGCTGCCAACCGTCGCGCTGAGCGAAACCGATTGCCCCGCGCATGCCGGGTTGGGCGTCGCCGTCACATTCGTTGGTGTCGCAGGTGCAGCCACGTTGATGCGGAAACTGGGACTCACATTGAAGAACACATTGCCAACAGCTCGCACCATGAAACGAGCCGTATTGGTGCTCACGCCGGGAATCGTCACCGCCTGCGTGCCGTCATTGGGCGTGTTCGCAAGCACAACTGTTGGAAAGGTCAATCCCCCATCGCTGCTCAGCAAGACATCAACGTTCGCACAATTCACAGGCGCCACGTTGCTACTCGCAACGTTCCACGTCAGCGTAAACGACGCACCGCCATTAAGAACCGGATTACCCGTCGGATTCGTCACCGTAAACGGCCCCGACGCAGTATTGATCGTCACCCGCGTTTCCGCTCCCGCGCCGCTTGGCTGAATCGCCACGCCGCCGCCACCACTGCGATTGTCGCGCACCGTCGCGCGGAAACTCAGCGTCCGCGCCGCCTGCGGCAAGAACTCGCCCGCATCACGCGTGCCATCAATCACGTCGTCCAGCGCGGGGAAAAATCGCGTCGCACTCGCCACCGGCGCACGTGCCCGGAAAATCGGATTCGTACCCAAATCTCCCTGCGAAAGCGCAGCCGCGCCCGCCGCCGTTGCACTATCGCTCTGTTCCCAGCTATACGTCAGCGCATCACCATCAGCATCAGCCGCACTCGTCACCGTGAGTGCGAACGGCGTTTGCTGCGGAATCACATACGTCAGTCCCGGCGCCGTAATTGTCGGAATGTTGTTGGTCGTCACCAGCGCGCCATCACATGTCAGGCCGCTGATGAACGTTCGCATGCCCTGAATGTTCTCGTGATGAAAGAACGGATCGCTGTTGCTCTGCAAGTTGTCAGCGCCGCAGATGCCCGCGTACGCCATGACCGTCGAGCCACTGCCCGGTTCGTATCGCCAGCTCGTTGTACCTGCATTGCCGTTGCAGCCCGCAAAGCTGTGCTGCCCGCTGAACTGGTGCCCAAGCTCGTGCGCGATGTAATCCACAGCAAACGGATCACCAACCGGCGGATCAAAGCAGCTCACGCCTCGCGCCTTGTTGCCCGCACTGCACACCACACCCAGCCCCGCGACGCCGCCGCTGCCCGTGCGTCCAACCACATGCCCCACATCAAAGTTCGCGCTTCCAACCACCGTCGTGACGTTGGTCTGATTCGCGCTGATCATCTGATTGACGTTAGAATCCGTATACGGATCCGTCGCGCTATCTGTATAAATGATGTTGGTGTTGTTCACCAGCAGCAGCCGCGTCTGCAGTTCGTTCTCGTAAATTCCGTTCACGCGGTTGATCAGCGTCGTGATCGCCACTTGTGCCTTGCTCTTTTTCACCGCGTCCGTATCTGCTGGCAAACTGTGATACGCCGTGAACTCCGCCGTCGCCGCAACCGCCAGCCGAACCGTGTTCAAACTCAGCACCACACGCGTCTGAAATCCGCCGCCCGGCTGCTCCAACTGCCCGGCGTCCGCCCCAACCAAGCATCGCCACGCCGAACCAATCTCACGCGTGTAGTCACGCTTGTAATAGCTCGTGTAGTAATCCACGTTTCCTTGCGTGCTCGGATCAATGTAATACGCTCCATTCACACTCAGCACCTGCGCATGAAACCCCGCCGGCGTCATGTCAAACCGCACGCTCGCAAACGCATCATCCAGTCCCTGCCCCGCATACGTCTTCACGTCAGGCAGCTGCGCTGCCAAGTCAGGCATCATGATGGGCGATTCCACCACCCGGAATCGTTCAAACGTTCCATCAGGCTTGGGCAGCCACACAATAATCGGCACCTGCCGGCTCGTCTCCAGCGGCGCACTCGCCAACGTTTGCCGCATCGCCACGACATCCAACAACACCTGCTGACCCTTCCCAGGCCGAATCCAAGGCGTCTGCGCTTCAACTTCAGCCGGCAGCGCATCAATTGCGAACCACCGACCATCCAGCGACATCTCCCCGCCGCGTGCCACGACGACGCACGCCGACGCTGCAAACAAAGCCGCCAAGCAAGCAAAGCGCATAAGAACTCCTCGTTCATTCACGAACGTCAACCAACAACCCCCGATAAACCAATCAAACTTTCAACCGAAACAGTCAACGCTGAACCAGTGCGAGCATTGCCCTCACGAGGGGAACACTATACCAGAATCGTCAAGTGAGCCCAATCCCGAAAAGAGCCCGAAAATCACGCCGCTACTCCCTCTCCTTCGCACACCATTCGCGCACATCGCAAATCGCTTGCGATGCCCTTGCAAAAACGCAACCGCCTGCTGCACACACCCGCTATCAGTCAGCGACTGCGCGTGCAGTAGGCATTCTGCCAATGAAACGTGCGCCATCCGGCTGTCTTCCTTGCAGCATCCCCGCTAGCAACTCACATGCCGTACATGAACTCCTCACGCACGACCTTCCCATCCTGCACCGTGTATACCGCCACCTCGCGCATCGTGCGCCGGTTGCCCGTCTTCTTCTCTTCCACATCCATCGTGATGTGTACCGAAAATCCCGTCGAGCCCACAAACGGCCCCTCAGCTCGGCAGCCATGCACCGTGTTCTCGTTCATCCAGCTTTGGCACTTTTCAAACACCGCCTTGCGACCATGCCACGCCAAGTTCGCGCCCATCCCCTCAATGCTCGCAAAATCCTTCGACCAATGCTTGTCCCACAATGGCGTGTCGTCATGCGCCCCGCTGTTGAGGTGTGCAACCACCGCCGACCCAATCTCCATCGCACTCGCCCCGCTGCCCGTGCTGATGGGGTGCATCCCCACGAGCTTCTCAGCCTTCGCCGCGCTCGCCGCTGGCTTCTTCACTGCGACGGTTTTCATCGCCGGCTTCATTGCTGGCTTGCTTGCCAGCTTCTTAGCTGGTGATTTCTTCACCGCAGCCTTCTTGCCCACGCCCTTTGCCGCCGTCTTCTTCGCTGTTTTCTTCGCCATAGTGGTTCCACCTTTCGCCGCGTGCATCCGCACTGCTCGTGCGAAATGTACCACACTCTCGCGCAATCTGCAAGAGAAACTGCATCACTCATCGCGTCGCAATCTTGCAACTCACGAAATCGTCAACGTCGGCTTCCCACTCCCCCCACGCACCCCCGCCAGCGCAACCTGCCCCTCCAGATTCGTCACCAAATCCTCCATCGCCTTCGCCAGCCGCTGCCCCGCCAAATCATCCTTCGCCGGCGTGAAGTTGCTCGTCGGATCGCCACTATCACTGTTCTTTCGCAAACTCATCGTGATCGGCACCGCGCCAAGGAACGGCACATTCAACTTCTGCGCCATCACTTCCGCCCCGCCTCGCCCAAAAATGTCATACACCTTCCCATCATCACCCACAAATGCACTCATGTTCTCGACGACGCCCAGCACCGGAATCTGCAATTGCTGGAACATCTTCGCCGCCCGCACCGCATCATCCTGCGCCACCTTCTGCGGCGTGCACACCACAACCGCCCCCGCCAGTTGCAACGTCTGCGCCATCGTCAGCGACACATCGCCCGTCCCAGGCGGCAAATCGATAATCAAATAATCAAGCTCACCCCACTCCGTCTGCTCCGTCAATTGCTTGAACGCCCCGTGCGCCATCGGCCCGCGCCAAATCAGCGGCTTGTCCGCATCCACCAACTTGCCAATGGTCATCGCCTTGATGCCATGTGTCAGAAACGGCTGCAACATCCCGCGATGCACCACCGCATCCAGCGAAGCCAGGTTGAGCATCGTCGGCATGCTGGGCCCATAGATATCGCCATCCAAAAGTCCCACCGCATATCCCCGCCGCGCCAAACCCACCGCGATATTCAGCGAAATCGTGCTCTTCCCCACGCCCCCCTTGCCCGCACCAACCGCAATGATGTGCCGCGCATTCACCGCACGCTCCAGCTGCTTGAGCCCAGGAATCGGCGTATGCCCACCGCTCGCCGGCTTGCTCTCAGCCGCCGCTTGCTTCTCACCCGCAGGTTTCGCACTCCCTGCTTTCTCACTCTGCGTCGGCCCACCACTCGCGCCACCAGCGCCGCTCGCACCAGCCATCGCCCCAAACCGCGCCGTATGCACCACCGTCCCGCCCTTGTTCACATACTCAATGATGAACGACTCCAGCCGCACACCCTCGCGCAGCGCATACGCATCCATCGATTGCTTCGCGATCTTGCTCACGCCATCAAACTGCTCGCGCGTCGCGCCCTCCGGCAGCTCAATCTTCACGCTCGCATACGTGTCGCACACGCTGCTCCACAACATCGCATCTCTCTCCGCCAGCGTCCCGCCCAGCGGATGCGCCAGCGAGCCAATCACATACTTGATTCCGTCTTTGGTCAAAGGCATGAGTGTTTCCAAATCCGCAAACATCCAAACGCGGCGACCCAAATCGCACGCAAATCAAAGCTTGCATCCATCGTAGGGTCCGTTTATCCGGTCTACGCCCCGCAGCATTTTGCACGCACGCTGCAATACGCCGCAATTCCCCGCGTTTAGCTCGATGTACAACCCATGCAGATGAACAACATCACCTGCAACGTCAACCAAGGCACGATCGTCCTGCTTCGTTCAACATCTCGTTCACCAATCTCTTTCACAGTCTCACCCGCCGCGCGTCCTCGCGGAATCGCGCAGCTCCAAGGAACTCCATCATGCAACTTCGTACCGCCCTCATTCGTTCACTCACCCTCTTCGCCCTCGCTGGCTCACTGGTCACCATCCAAGTCGCCCAGGCCGACGACGACCTGAGCGGCCCCAAAGTCAAAGACAACAGCGTGCCCGGCAATAACCGCAAGCTCAGCCAAACCACCCCCAAAGAACGCGGCGAACCTCGCCCCGCTGGCGCACGCCAGTTCACCCGCGCTCTCGAAAGCCTCAAGGCCGACAGCACTCCCGCCGAGCTGCGCTTGACCGCCGATCAAGAATCAAAAATCCAAGGTTTCCGCAGCGATTTTGAAGCCAAAATGACCGCGTACCGCGATGCAAACAAAGCCGAAATCCTCGCCCTGCGTCAAGACGTCGGCCCGCGCGAACAACGCCGCATCGACGAAATGCTCCGCGGCCCCGAAGGCGAACGCGGCCCTCGCGGCGAGAAAGGCCCCCGTGGCGAAAAGGGCGACAAAGCCCAGCCAGGCGACATGCCCCCGCCCCCCGACGGAATGATGGACGACAGCAAGCCCGTCGATGAAGCCAAAGCCGACGCCGCTCGCACGCGCCTCAAGGAAATCTTCGAAGGCGCCCCCAAGCCCACCGAAGTCCAAGCCGACGTCATGGGCGTGCTGACCGAAGACCAAAAGCAGTTCGTCCGCACTTCCATGGAAAAAGCCGCCGAAGAACGCAAAGGTCGCGGCGAAGGTGAAGGCGAACGTGCTGGTCGCGGCGAAGAAATGTGGAAGAACCTCCCCGAAGCCGAGCGCGAAAAGCTCAAGAACATGACCCCCGAAGCACGTCGCGAATACCTCCGCGAAAAGATGCAGCAACGCGGCGGCGAAGGCAAGCGCGGCAACAAGCAACCCAAGTAAGCGCGACCAAATCGCTCCGATAAGTCCAAGTCCTCCAACAACCCCGGCTCACCGCCGGGGTTGTTTTTGTTGCGAACGTACCCGCCGCTCACCCGCAACTCACTTCTAACCATGCACTTCCAAATCTTCGCATAAAATTTTTCTTTCCGGACAATACGCCCCGCCCAACCCCGTTGAACTCACCAGCGATGCGCTCCGTCGCAGCTTTCCAATCTGCCCCCGATAGCGTGGAGGCTGGTGCTTTGTGCCCAGCCTTCCGCTTTTTTTGCTGCGCATAACCAGTCGCAACCTCTTCCAGTTTCTGGGGATACACGCGCACAAGTCACTTGTGTGTTCGCATTTTGATCGCATATTTCGGCCACTTACACCTCCCTTTTTTAAGAAAGTCAAGCACATTTGTGAAATCTGAACCGAAAATTGCGTGGTCCGTGAACACGAACTCCGATGTCTTGTACACTACATTGATCTCTCTCTCCTCCAGCGGGGCACCGTCTACCAGATGGTGCCTCGCTTGTTTTTGCGTTTCGTGATCCCTACGCCTGCTTTTCTCGGACATATCTGCCAACCTCGCTTTTCTCGGACGCTCGCATTTCCCGCTTTTCCCCGCATTTGCCAACGCCTCCCGAACGTCCCGCCAATCATCACCCATGCCTTCCGACGGCCCCATCTTGGTCACCGGTGCTGCCGGCTTCATTGGCTCCCACCTCACCGCCGCCCTCCTCGCCCGCGGCATCACAGTGGTGGGGCTGGACAATTTCGATCCCTACTACGACCGCTCCATCAAACAACGAAACGCCCGCGAAGCTGGCCTGGGCTCCGTCGCTCCACTCATCGAAGCGGACATCACCGACGACGCCGCCCTGCGTTGCGTGTTCGATCAATACAAACCCTCGGGCGTCATCCACCTCGCAGGCAAGGCCGGCGTTCGCCCCAGCATCTCCGATCCTGCGGGCTACATGCACACCAACGTCACCGGCACCGCACGCATCCTCGCACACGCGCATCGCGTTGCCAGTTCGCGCGTCGTCGTCGCATCATCCAGCAGCGTCTACGGCAATTGCAAAGTCTCGCCCTTCAGCGAAGGCCTCGACGTCAGCACGCCCATCAGTCCCTACGCCGCCAGCAAACGCGCGTGCGAACTTCTCGCGCACGCGCACGTGCATCTCACCAAACAGCCAGTTGCGTTGCTGCGCTTCTTCACCGTCTTCGGCCCGCGCCAACGCCCCGACCTCGCCATCAGCGGCTTCATGCAACGCATCTCCCAAGGCCATCCCATCGCCATGTTCGGCGACGGCACCACCGCCCGCGATTACACCTACGTCGACGACATCGTGCAAGGAATCTTGAACGCCTACGACCGCGCCCCCGCCCACGGCTACCGCATCTGGAACCTGGGTAACAACAAACCCGTCAGCCTGCGCGACATGATCGCCGCCATCGAACAAGTTGTCGGTCGAGCCGCACAGATCGACCATAAACCCATGCAACCCGGCGACGTCGAACTGACCTGCGCCGACATCTCGCGCAGCACGCGCGAACTCGCCTACCAACCCCGCACCAGCTTTCACGAAGGCCTCGCCCGCCAATGGTCATGGATGCGTTCGCTGGGCAACTGACCAAAACGAAAAACCCCGTCGCACGGGCGACGGGGCTGAGTTGCTGATTCAATTTCATTCAAGGATTCGCGTTGGTCTGCTGTTGTTGCTGTTGCAGTTGTTGCTGCACCACTGTGGTCAAACCAGTGCGCCGAATCGAAGTGCCCCGCACGCTCGTCGCGTTCTGTTGCGGCCGGCTAACCGGCCGCCGTGTGCTTGGTCCGCTCGACGCGTTCTGACCTGACGAACCTGATCCCGCGTTTGCGGAACCGTTGTTGCTGTTACCGCTCGAACCGCTGTTGCCTGAACCACTGTTGTTGTTCGCAGTACGAGTTGTCTGCGTCGCACGCGAGACGGCGCTCAATCGATTCACACGAATGCCGCGTTGTGCCGCAATCGAACCACGCCGTGCAGGCGCATTGCCGGCATCAGGCTGCTCAGGCGGCGTGACGATTGGCGCATTCCCGTTCTGAGGCGGCGGCACAACAACCGGCGGTGTGTTCGCAGGCGGTTCGTTTGCTGGCGGGTTGTTCGCGGGAGGATTGTTCGCCGGAGGGTTGTTTGCCGGTGGGTTATTGATTGGCGGCACCATCGGCGTCGGTTGTGGATTCGGTGCCGGATCAGGCGTGCCATTCGAACCACCTGCCGGCTGTTGGTTCGAGTTCTCATTGTTCGATTGAGTCGGCGCCGGCGCATTCTCACCAGGCAACCGGCCCGCACGAATGTTCTGAATGAAGGGATCGTTGTCGCGAATGTCAGGAGGCAGCGTGTACTCCCAACTACGCGCAAACTGCACATTCGCAGGTGGCTGAATGCCCCAGAAGACCGTGGGGCGGTACCCCCAGCCAGCAAGTTGACGAATGTCTGCTTCTACTTGAGTGTTGGTAGGACGACCAAAATTGCGTTGATATGCAGGTCGATACGCCAATCCGACCCAGCTCTCATGACCGGGGTTCAGGAAGTCAGACAGCACGTTTGGTCCCTTGATGTTGAACACATCACTGCGAACCGACGTGGACCCTTCGATGTCGAGCCAGCCGTCGTACCAAGTTGGAGCGCGCACGTGCAGAATGTCGCACTGGCTTGGTTCGGTGACAAACTCTACCCCAGGATGACGCGCTTTCATCTGATCAAGCCAGGACACCAATTCCCAAAGCGGAGTGTGGTACGGCGTGAAGGTGTCAAGTCCGATTGTTGTTGCACCCGCTCTGACTGCATCGTCCAATTCACGATTCGCTGCCGACACATGGAGTGAATTTGACAGGTTGAAGTGCTCAGATTCAGGACTATCCCACTGGGTCGAAACCTCGAGCGAACGACCCCACCAAAAGCCAACTTGCTTGCCGCGTGCGACCAGCCACGGAAAGCCTTCAGTGATCGAGAAAGCAGTCGCGAGTTGAGGCGTTGCGTTCAACTGGCTCGCCATCTGGAAAGGCCAATTCAACTGAGGGTTGTTGCGATACATACCCGTCGGTGTCCAGATCATGAAGTTGTTCCAACCCGTGTTGTCCATTTCACGAACAACCGGACCAAAGCCGCGCACGTCAGGGCGCAGGTGGTGCGGATATCCACAAGGATTCGCGCTGGACTGATAGACGCCATCGGCAAGGTTATTACCAGCGACCAGTGTGTCCTCACGGCGATACTGAACGCCGCCATACGTGTTCCGGAAGAATTCTCGGTAAGGCAGCAGCGTCCGCACCCAGTTCTGCGTGTCATTGTTGGTGCGGATGCTCATGACATAGACGCGTTCCTCACCGGCCGCGAGCATCGCTTGATGGTTAAGGCGTGTGTAGTCTGACTCGGTGCCTTCGTTGTTGAAACCGAAGTAGACAGCCCAGCCGCGCCCTGCCTCGCCTTCAGCCTGCCAGCCGCCTGGACTCGTGACGTGTACGCGCACGTCATGCTTGTATTCCATGACCGGATAATTGATCGAAATGCCGATGGTGCGTTGTTGATTGCGCATGACAACCACAGGAGAATACAAGTCCAGTGGATAAAGCCATGCCTGGCCAATGTGCGTTGATGCGTTTGCAGGACGCATTTCTGCGTTCATGCGCGTCCATGAGTATTCGATGTTCTCTCCAAGATTGATAATGCCCGCGCTGATCCGGCCCATCGCTTTGGGGCTGCCCGTGACATTCCTCACCGTCACGATCAAATCTGCCCCAGCGGGCTGTGACTGCAAGCGAACGTTGCTGCTCACGCCAGCAGGAAACGCAGCGGCGACAGATACATTCGCAAGGCCGATGATGACCTCGTTCGTCGCCGCGTCACGCATCTCGAACTGAGAGCCCACCAGGCGACTGACAACCTGTGGTGTTCCCTGTTCGATTGCAGGAATCTGCGTCAAGCTCACGGGCTGACCATGTGCCAGAAGCAACTGAGCCGGCAACAGCAATGCACCAATCGCTCCCAGCATGCGAGCAGTCGGTCGAATGAAACGCAAGCCAGACTGCATACGCATGGTCGATACTCCCGTGGCTCGGCCACGCTCGTTGCATCACCAAGTTCCCGACTTGGCAAAGCATCGCCTCACAAGATCGGATTCATCGCTTCAACCTATCGAGCTTCACATGTCGTCTTGTCAATTAGGTGCATTCTCGGGCGTCCTGGTTCGCGCACGTGTCATGGCGCGCGTCGCGTGTCGCAAGAAAGCACTCTTGTAGCATGTGCGCATTACGACCGCGTGTCGGACGTCTCTTGCTCGTCGGTTTGTCCGTATGAATACGAATATGCCGGATTAACCAGATCGCTCGATGTCCAACTGTCTTCATCGTCTTGGACAATAGTCTCAACTGGTGCTGCGTTGTATCGCATCCCGAGTCCGACCAACACTTTTGCTGTCACCCACATTAACACGTACGCCGAAATTGTCGCCGTGACCGCTCGAAACAAAAACAGCCCCAGTTCTCCGCGTGATAGTGCTGTGATCTCCGCCAACGCAACCCCAAGTGGCACCACAATAAATGGGTTCTCTGCAAACTTCCTAACAAGATCGTCACCGATGCGTAGCAGCGCAGCAAGAACCAAAGGATACAACCACAGGCAAATGTACGGATTGTCGTTCACAATGTGACCTATTAGCCCCGGCCCCACGTTGTAGCCCGCGCTCTTCTTTGTGATGCCCATCTCCGGCACCATCATCAACCCCAGCGGATTCGGCTTGCCTTCCCAAAACTGTCGAGGAACAGGTGAAACGACTGCATAAATCATCGAGTGCAGTGGGTCGTAAGGTGTAGCTTCAGGACGCGTTTCGATGAGGTACATCGAATAGCCCGCAGCCTCTTGACCCGCACCCATGTCCAACAGTCCACGAACAATGTCTGCTGAGAACAATCGCGTGATGGTTTCCACGAAGCTTGTCTCAGCAGCCTTCTCTGTTCGTGCGGACGTAAACGCTGCCAGCGTCACCAGACCAAAGGTTGCGATCGCCGCAAACGGCAATACTGCCCTTCGTATCGATATCAGTTTGAAGTGACCGTGAAACGCACCCCACAGTGCCGCAATCAACACACTCGCAACATCCCGGCGTCCGAAGTTCTGAAAGATCACGATCGCAATAGCGCACAAAAGCAGCGACCCAAACAACACAACAAACGTCGGATTCCCCCAGTGCCTCGCCCACGCCCATGCGGCCAATCCAACCGATGCCGACGCCAACGCGGACGCGATGATCAACGACAACTGCGAAAAAACAGGCACAAATGCCAGCACGAAGCGAAACAATACCGCCGCGCCCAGAACGCCCCACGCCAGCGCCATCATCGTCGCACTGGTCGGCACTGCCTGGCTTGTGCCAATCCGGTTCTGCAAGCCAAATGTCAACGCCTTGGTCTTCCATCCAACCGCAAAGATAATCAGGAACGTTGTCACCATCAGCGCATACCACACGCCAGTGGTCGCAGGCTCCTGCACATTCGTCTCGCCGTACGCACGCAATCCAAGCATGATCGCGCCGCTACTGACCTGAAAGATCAAAAGGCCCGCGAGGAAAAAATGCAGCAGCGACAGCAACGGCGCACCGCGACTTACGCGATACGCCATCACACCCACAACGCTCACAAACAGCGTCACGAAATAGATCGAAAGCAGAAACTCCATGCGGCTGCTGGCTCCACCTCAAATCGCACAAGGGTCACCCCGTACACGATCTGACACTGAACTATCGGTCCTTTTGCCCAGACACATTCGCATCAGCGAATGTCCGAGGCGCGATCATACGGACCACGCCCACCACCGGATCGCGCAATTACGTCCCGCGGTACATGCTTTCATACGCCCCTATCAACCCTGCCGGCTCCATCATCGCCAATGCCCACGCCCGCCCTTTCGCCCCCATCGCCTCACGCATGTTGGTGCCCTGATCGGTATGCAGCACGCGCACAACCGCCTTCGCCACTGCGTTACCTTCCGCATTCGCAATCACCCCGCCCCCGCTGGCCTCCAGTTCCGCCCACAAATCCACGCCCTTCGTCGTCACCACCGGCGTCCCGCACGCCAGCGACTCCACCAACACAAACCCAAAATTCTCCTGACTCGTCGGCAGCACCAGCACATCACACGCTTGGTACAAACTCAGCTTGAGCTGCCCATCCACCATTCCCACGAACCTCGCATATTCACCCACGCCCGCCGCTGCGATCCGCGCTTCCAGCATCTGCGCATACGCCGCATCTTGTGCCGGCCCAGCAAGCACCAAATCACAGTCCACACCGCGCCCCCGCAACGCAATCAACGCATCGATCGCGTGCTCGGCCCCTTTCTTCGGATGCAGCCTGCTCAAAAACAGTAAGTTCGCCACACCACGCCGCAGCGAAAACCGCTCGCGCGCCATCTCAGGCCCAGGCAGTCGCAAAAACGGCCCAAGCTCCATGGGCAGCGCAACCACCCGCGTCGGCGCTGAAGTGTGCTTGCTCACCTGCTCAGCTTCTCCGCGCGCCGTGCAATGAATCGCTCTTGCTCCATCCAGCATCCGCCGCCCAAAAAGACCCAGAAACAACCGCTTCTTCCGAGCACTTTGCGCCATGCTCCAATCATCCAACATGCCATGCGCACTCACCACATAAGGCTTCCCGCACCGCCGCGCAAGAGCCGCAATCTGCAAGTTCGACGACGACCACGGCCCATGCACATGCACCACATCACACGCTTCAATCAGCTTGCGCGCCTCACGCATCGCCGAAGGCGTCAAAAGCTGAAACGGCGTATCGCCCTCCGCCCGCCGCGCACTGCTCCCTCGCAATTCCGCAACTCGGTCCCGCAGTTCGACCTCAACGCACGCCGGTAACCCCGCCGCAAACCCGCCCCCATGCCGCCACGATTCCCGCGGCACATCACTCGCATCCGCCGTCAGCAGCACCACCTCATGTCCATGCTGAGCCTGCAGCGGCCCAAGCTGCATCACGCAGTTCACCACGCCGCCATCGCGCTTTCGCATCCACTTCAAGTAGTGCAGAATCTTCACGCGAGCCAGCATATGCAAAAACCCCGCACGGCCGCGCGGGGTTGAAGTGATCAAGTTGAAATGACCACAGATAGGAAACACAATCTACAAACAACGATGGTCCCGTCCATCACTCACGCCGTGACTGACACCACGTCTCACCCCGTGACTGCGGCAGGCTGCAATCGCTGCATCGCCGGAATGTGCACGGGCTTTGCTTCCATCTGCGTGTTCTGCCCCATCGCAGTCTGATACATCTGCACAAACTTGGGGGTCAGCACCGTTTCATCAAAATTCGCGAACACCCACGGCCGAGCCTTACTCGCCATCATTGCAAGCTTCGCCGGGTTCTCAAGCAGCTTGGTCACTTCCTCCGCAATCGCCGACGCTGTGTGCTGAACGATCACGCCGCCGCCGCTTCTTGCAATGTCCTTCCAAATGTCGGTGCCTTGCGTCGTCACAACGGGTGTGCCGCAGGCCATCGCTTCGGTGAGCACCAAGCCAAAATTCTCTTGGCGGGTGGGTAGCACAAACAAGTCCGCGCACTGATACAGGCTGACCTTCGTCGAACCCTTCACCATGCCCACAAAGTGAACGCAGTCATCGACATGCAGCTTGCTTGCCAGCCGCTTCAGGCCGCTCACATAACGCGCCTCGCCAGTGCCCGCGATCACAACGCACACGTTCTTGCCATCGTCGCGCATCTGAGCTGCTGACTCAATCAGCAACTCCAAGCCTTTCTTCTCGTGCAGGCGAGACAAGAACAGCACAACCGGCGTTCCGTTCGCCTTCGCCTCACGCACGCACGCAAACTCGCTCTGCGCCAAAGCCGTTCCAGGCAGTTCACGGAAATCGCTCAGGTCCATCAGATAGGGCAACGTGTACTCGCGCCCGTTCGCAAACCACTTCTTGCTCTGATCAACCTCGGCCTGCGCCGTGCAATGCACCCGTGCCGCACGCTCGAGCATCACGCGCCCACCCAGTCGCATGTACAGCTTCTTTTTCAGTTCACCCTGAGCCATGCTCCAGTCATCAAGCATGCCGTGCGAACTCACAATGTAAGGCACGCCCATCGCCCGGCACGCCGCCGCGATCTGCAGATTCGCGATGCTCCACACGCAGTGCAAGTGCACCACATCCGCATTCTTGATGCTCGCTCGCACATCGCGCATCGTTTCCGCGCTCAGCACGTTCTTGCCGACTTTGCTTCGCGCAACATGTAGAACAAGCGGCATCGTCGCCTTCAAAGGCGTTATCGCCGCGTGCCCCATGCGGTTCCCAATCCACGCATGTGGCGAATCGGTCGTGTCTGTCGTCAAAATCGTCGAGGGATGTCCCGCTTCAGCCATCACCCGCGCGGCATCAAGCACAAAGCGCGGCACACCACCGTCGCGCAAGTCAGTCGTATCTACGAAGTGAACGATTTGCATGTCTTTCCGCTCTTCTGGCGCCTGCCGTGCTCACACGGCAAGCTGTTCTCGGTGTTCCCCGCCACGGCTCCTAATTCCGTAGCAGCACCAAACATCGCGCACTCCACCATGTACACGATGACGACGGCGCCCCGAAAGCACCGCCGTGACAAACATGCCTCAAAGTTGCCAATCTGCCAGAAAAGCGCGCACTTTGTTGTCAAAAAAACATCAAATCAGCATCGCCGTTCCAATCATAGACCAAACAATTACTCTTCAGGCGGGACGTAATGCTTGCCTAGCAAACGAAGTACTGGAAAAGTACGCCCAAACAAACTCCGTTCTTTTCTCGCGGAACTTCTCGCCGCCTCTTCATACAGGGCTACGTATTTCCCAACAATCAGGGTTTCGTCGTAGTTTTCGAAAACCCAATCTCGCGCCCCACGCCCAAGTTCACGCAATCGCGATTTGTCTGAAAACAATAAGCACAATTGGTCCGCGATCGCAGCGTCAGTCTGGTCCACGATCACACCTGCCTGGCTCGACTCGATGTCTTTCCAAATATCGGTGCCCCGCGTCGTCACCACCGGCGTGTTGCAAGCCATCGACTCAATCAGCACCAGACCAAAGTTCTCCTGACTTGTCGGCAGCACAAACAAGTCTGATGCCTCGTACAAACTCACCTTCACCTGTCCCTTTACCATGCCCACAAAATGAACTCGGTCTGAAATGCCAAGCGTCGTCGCCAACTCCTTCAGCCCATTGATGTACCGCTCATCGCCAGTCCCGGCGAAAACGTACGTGGCGGCAATGCCCCTGTCGAGCGCGCGCTTGGCTGCCTTGATGAGCAGATCGCACCCCTTCTTGTAGTGCAGTCGCGAAAGGAACAGCACAATCGGTTCCCCGCGTTCCTTCGCCTGTGCAATTTGCGGAAACTGCTGCCTCGCAAGGTCTTCGCCCGGCAGCTCTCGATACGGTTCCAAGTCGATGATGTACGTCAACACGCGTCCGTTACCACGCGGAAACCGTTTATGACTCTGGTCGATCTCCCCCGCCGCTGTGCAAAGCACAAAGGCAGCTGCCTCCATCATCGCTCTTCCACCCAGCCGCAAATACGCCAGCTTCTTGAGCTCGCCCTGCTTCATGCTCCAGTCGTCAAGCATGCCGTGCGTCGTCAAAACATACGGAACTCCCAGTATTCTGCACAAATTCGCTATCTGCAGGTTCGCCACGCTCCACACACAGTGAAGATGGACGACATCGCTCCGCCGGATGATTTCAACCACGTCCAGCATCCCCGAATCCGCAATTGCGCTCTTCATCCGCGCATTCGCCGCAAGCTTGTACACCGCCGGAATCATCGGATCTATCGGCCCAGGCTCGCTCGACGGCTTGCTGTTCGCCAGCCAAGCTGCTGGCGTGTCCAAGGTTTCACATGTCATGATGATCGAAGGTCGACCCGCCTTCGACAGTGTCCCCGCAATATCCATCACCACGCGCGGCACACCACCGCCCCGCAAATCCGTCGAGTCTACAAAGTGCGTGATTCGCGGGGCTGCACTCAACCGATGTGTCCGCAAACGCGATCTCCGGTACATCGACTCAAACTGCTCCACGATCTTCGTTTCGTTGTACTCTTCAAAGACGAACGATCGTCCGTCCCGCGACATCCCATCACGTAGGATCGGATCTTTCAGTATCCGCTCAATCGCATCCGCGAACGCCGCCGGCGAACGCTCCACAATCATCGCCCCCCCGCCCCGTTCCAACGTGGGCCAAATGTCCACGCCCTTGGTCGTAATCACCGGAGTCCCGCTCGCAAGCGACTCCGGAAACACAAACCCAAAGTTCTCCTGACTCGTCGGCAGCGCCATCACCCTCGCCGCTTGATACACACTGATCTTGATCGAAGCCTCAACGTGCCCAATAAAGTGCACCCTATCACCCACACCGCAGCTTTGCGCAAGTGCCGAAAGCTTGATGCGATACTCATCATCGCACGCCCCGGCAATGACATACGCCGCATCCACCCCGCGCTTGCGCAGCAGCCCCGCCGCTTCAATCAGAACTTCCGGTCCCTTCTTGTAGTGCACGCGCGACAAAAACAAAACCGCAGGCACACCACCGTCCAGCACCGGAAACATGCGTCGCGCCAACTCAGGTCCAGGCGGATCGCGATAAGGCCCCAGGTCCAGCAGATTCGGGATCACCGTGCCCTTGCGCCGGTCAAACCATTTGCAGGCTTGCTCAAGCTCCCCTTCTGCAGTCAGGTGAATTTCAGCCGCTCGATCCAAATACCGCCGCCGCGTCGCCGCGAGAAACACCCGCTTCTTGAAATACTTCTGCGCCACGCTCCAGTCATCCAGCATCCCGCGCACGCTCACGAAATAAGGCTTGCCCATTTCGCGAGCCATTTCCGCAAGCTGCACATTGCCAAAATCCCACACCCCGTGCAGGTGCAGCGCTTCATGCTCCGTCAACAACTGCCGAATCTTCTCGCGCGCCGACCCTCGCAGCCAATGCCGCGTCAGCAATGCCCCCGGAACATGAATCACACGAGGCACGCCTTCTTTCCCTTGCAGATACCGCTCGGGCACGCCTCCGTCCGGCACCCTCGCCGTCACAATCGTCACACGATGCCCGCGCCGACACATCGCGTCCGACAAATCAAAAACAGCACGAATCGGCCCGCCCGCGCGGGTGTCAATCGAGGGAAGGTAATGGAGAATGCGAAGGGGCAAATCGGACGTACCAAGAATTACAAAGCCAGAGAATAGTCATCGGTAACCACACGCACTCCCTCCACGATTCATCCCGATACCGCGCCGCTGATACAGAGGCTCACGCGGGCTCCCGCCTGATGAACGTTTCATGTCGCGGAGAATTGCATGGCCGGTGCCCTCTCACAAATTATCGGTAAAACCCTCGCCCCAGTCGCCCTCCCTCTCATGCGATCGCTGTGGCCATCGGACAAGTATCTCTGGCCCGTCGCCCTCATGCAAGGCAGTGCACGCAGCGATGCCGCCCAAGAAGTCTGGTCCGCCACACCAGACGGCATCCAACTCCTGCTGCGTCCAGGCATCTACCCCGACTGCGCCATGCTCTACGGTGTCTTCGAAATCAAAACCGTCCAGCTCATGCGCTCGCTCCTCAAGCAAGGCGACACAGTCATCGACATCGGCGCCAACGTCGGCTGGTTCAGTCTCCTGACGGCCAAAATCGTCGGCCCATCGGGTAAAGTTCACGCCTTCGAGCCCCTGCCCCAAAATCAGCGCCGCCTCCAAGCCAATATGGACAAGAACGGTCTCAAGAACATCTCACTTCACCCCGTCGGCGCAGGCGAAGCCGACGGCGAGTTCGAGTTCTACTCCTTCGAGAACGACATGCTCGCTTCGCTCCGCCCCGTCATGGAAGGCGGCACGAAAATCAAATGCCAGGTCCGCACGCTCGACCAAGAGCTGCGCGATGTCCAGTCCTGCAAAGTCTTCAAGATCGATATCGAAGGTGCCGAAGCCATGGCCCTGCGAGGCGGCACCGATTTCATCCGCCGCACCAAGCCCCACATCGTCGTCGAGTTCAATGTCGATGCACTCAAAGCCTTCGGGGAGTCGCCCGCATCGATCACCAAGCTCATTCGCAGTATCGATTCGGCGTACGAGCCCTTCACCATCGACGGCTTCTCGCACAAGCCCATCTCCCAGTCGCACATCGACACCTGGAACACCCGCATCTACGAAAACGTCTGGTTCAAGCCCAAAGGCACGTAACTCGCCCCGCATCAAACATCACGTCAGCGTCCGCCGCGGCACAAAATGATGCTGCCCGGGCTCTCGCTGCTGCTTCACCCACCGCAAAAAATGTCCCCACGCGCCAGGCTGCAAGACACTCGCAGCCTTGCCGATTGCGGCCAACTTCTGCCCGCGCTTCGCCATCACCGCCGACACAATCAGCTTCTGCATGTTCTGCGAAACACTCAGTGCCGGCACACTCACCCGCTGCGTGCCCTGATCCGTCCGCACATCTACAAATCCCGCGCTGCGCACATCCGCCGGAATCAAATTCCAGAACACCTCGCGCAAATCATGAAACTCCTGAAACAACGACTGCGTCGTCATCTTCGAGCTGATGGTCTCATGCGCCCCCTGATGTTGATTCACCAGCGGCTTCATGATCTCCACCAGATCCCCGTGTGAAAGCACCGTCGCCTTCCACAACGTATCGACGTTGCTCACAATCGTCTTGCTCTCCGGAAACCGCACGCCGCACTCAAAGTACACGCGCCGCGGAATCATCGCTTGAATGGGCGTACCCAAATCAGCATCTTGCATCAGCATCGCCAGGTGCACCGCGTTCTGCTGCAGCGCTCGCACGGGCACACTGCCCACATTCCCCGGTGCCCGCAGCGTGCCGTTCAAATAGCGATCAACCCCGCACACAATCAGCGCCGCATCCGGCGCCTTCTGCGCCACCGCCCAAAACTCTGCAAGACACTCCGGCTTGAACGCATCATCATCAAACAGCGGCTTGATCCACTGCCCGCGCGCCAAGCTACACGCGTGATTCAAATTCCCCGCCTGCCCCGCCTTCCCCGGATTCTGCACAATCCTGATCCGCGAATCTTCCGCCGCAATCTCGCTCGTCTCAGCAAACGCCGTCCCACCCGGACGCTCGTCATCGCTCACGATCACTTCCCAATTCGTCAACGTCTGCGCCCGCACGCTCGCAATCGCTCGTCGCAGCAATTCATGCCGCTTATACGTCGGAATCACCACTGAAATGACAGGCGTGTTCTCCATCGCTCGCTCAATCCTTCCATAACCAATTCGCAGCCTCACGCTACCGACTGAACTTCGCCCGATCCTTCACCTTCACCGCCGGGTTCCCCGCATAAATCGACCACGCTTCCAAATCCTTCATCGCACACCCCCGCGCCCCCAGCACCGCCCCCTCGCGCACCCGCACGTTGGGGCCCACAAATCCATCCGCAGCTACCCACGCGTAATCCTCAATCACAATGGGCGGCCGCAGCAAAGGCATGTCCGGCTTGCGATGGTCATGCGTCCCCGCGCACAAGTGCGCTCCCTGCGACACACTCACATGCGCCCCAATCGTCACTTTCCCCAGGCAATACACAATCGCGCGATCACCAACGCTGCTGTTGTCGCCCACAATCAAATTCCAAGGCTGCTCAATCAGCACCGTGGGCCGCAGCCGAACGGGCGAACCAATCTTCGCCCCAAATATTCGCAGCAGCCCATTGCGCACGCCATACCAGTTATGAAACGTCAGCCGAAACAGCTTCTGTCCCACATAATTCCACAGCACGCGACCAATCTTCTCCTTCGTCGTGTACGGACTCACCGCCCGATCCGCCAGCGACATCGCCTCCAGCGCATCATCCTGCGTGTCCGCACCCACACGATCAGAAGGCCGCTCGCTCACGAAGGCCTCCCGCTTGTATTCGAGCTATCGCGCCGCGCCTCATCGCCTCGCAGCGCCAGCATCTCGCGATACTTCGCAATGCTCGTGAACTCATACCACGCCAGCAGCCGGCACATCACAAAACCCGGATACCCATCCATAAACCCGCGCTGCACGAAATACGAATACAAAAACCGCAGCGTGGGCCTGAACGGCAGCTTCCTCGCGACGCTCTTCATCCAGCGCCGCCGCTCAATGGGCTCGCCAAACATCTTCGCCCGCACCGCACCCTTGTCCTTGGCCTCCATCGCGTGGGCTTCCCACGTCGTGTAGCGGTTGTGCTTCTCAATCCACGCTGCCAAATCCGGGTACGCGTAGTGCAAAAACTCATTCGACAAGTACCCGGCTTTGCCCGTGTACAAAACAATGTGCTCGTGCACTTCGTTGTCGCCGCTGCCCGTGTCACCAAGCGTGCCGATGCGCTCATACCGCCCTAATTTGTGCTTGAGCAGCCGCACATTCCAGCTCGGGTAATACCCGCACCCTCTGATCCACTTCCCAAAGAACATAAACCGCCGATTGACCCAGTACCCATCGCCGCAGCCCGCCTGCGCAAACTTCCCTTCAGGCTTCCACGATCCCTCAACCACACGCTTGATTTCCTGCGCCAGTTCAGGCGTCATGTACTCATCCGCGTCCAGAATCATCACCCATTCGTTCTTCCAGGGCACATTCTCCAGCGCCCAGTTCTTCTTCTTAGGCCAGCCCGTGCTGCGGTCATACCGGAACTGATACACATCCGCGCCCATCGCCTGCGACAACGAAATCGTCTGATCCGTCGACGCACTGTCAACCACCACCAGCTCCGTCGCCCACTGGCACCGCCGCAAACACTCCACAATGTTCCGCTGCTCGTTCTTCACCGGCACCAAAATCGAAACGTTCACGCTACCCGCCGCCGGAAAATCACCATCGGGCATCTTCGTCGGGTTCAGCTTCGCGCGCATCTCAACCACATCGCTGCGCACCGCATCAGCAATCGGCACACCATCCGTCTTGGGAACAACCGGCATGTCATTCGCCACTCGCGCAACCGCTGCCACAGCTCCTGCCACACCCGGCGCAGCCGTCACCACTGTCGCAGGCGTAGTCGCAGCCAAAGGCGTCCCCAGCGAACTCTGATCCTTCACCGCCGCATACTGCGAAAGCGGCACCGTCGGCGCATCACCCTCCGCAATCGCCAACCCCTGCACCTTCGCCGGAGGCGTGCTGGCCGGGCTCGCTTTGGCAACCGCCACCGCCCCGCTCGCCAATCCGCTCGAACGAATCTCCGCCATCTTCAGCGCAATAAACAAGTCATACGTCGCCAAAAACAAGCAGAACCGAAACCCCGTGAGCCCATCAAGTATGCCCAGCTTGATGACATACATATACAAAAACCGCCACAACGCCGTAAACGGCAGCCGCGGCAGCACATTGCGCTTCAGCCACCTTCGCGTCGCAATCCCCCGCTCCAGTGGCCCCGCATCTTCACCCTTCCGCAAAATCTGCTCGCGCGTCAACTCGCGCGCTTCGAGCGTGCTGTAGCGATTGTGCTTCGCAATCAAATGCTCCAAGCCACGCCGGTCCTCATGCAGCATCAAGTTGCGCAGCCGGCTCGTCGGCCCATCCACAATCATGTGCTCATGCACTTCGCGCTCTTCGTACCGCGCCTTGCCTTTCTTGAAAAGCCGTAAGTTGTAACTGGGAAAATACCCGCAATGCTTGATGGGCTTACCTAGAAAGTACGTCAACCGATTGACATAAAACCCCGCCATCTGCTGCGAAGCCGCATCGCCCCGCGCAATCATCAGCATCTCATCGCGAAGCTGAGGCGTCACCGCTTCATCTGCATCCAAAATGAAAACCCACTCCGTCGCAATCGGCAGATTCGTCAGCGCCCAGTTCTTCTGCCTTGCATAGCCAAGCCAAGGCTGCACCACCACCTTCGCCCCATGCTTCTCCGCAATCTCGCGCGAATGGTCCGTGCTCTCGCTATCCACCACAAAGACCGCATCCGCCCACCCCTTCACGCTCTCCAGCGCAAAAGGCAAGTTCGCCTCTTCATTAAACGTCGGCACCACCACCGTGATGTTGCTGCGCCGCCGACCGCTCTCACCAGCAGCCGCAGAAGTGGGGGACCCAGAGTTGTTCGCGCTCGTCGTCATGCGTTCCTTCACACAAGCCACTTCAATCTTCCAACCACACACTCAACTCTCAATGCGCCCCCGCGTGCCCTGCCCCCGCATGCTCTGCCTTCCCCCGCGCCGGCGCCGCCGGCAACCCGCGCGTAATCACATCACAGAAATCCCCACACAGCGTCTTCTTGCTCAGCTTCGTGCTAATCACTTCCGCCGCCCGCTTGCCCATCTCCGCAAACTGCTCAGGCGACGTATTCAGCATCTCTTGCAGCACGCGCACGCACCCATCCACATCCCCGTGCGACACATGCCACCCAATCTTGTACTTTTCAATAATGTCGCTCACATGGCTCGGGTTCGGCCCCAAAAGCAGCACAGGCCGCGACACCGCCATCGCCCCATACACCTTGCACGGGTGCACGATCCCCACCACATCATCACCAATCGACACCACGTGCACGTCCGCCGCGCTCAATGAATACTTGATTTCCTTGAACGGCTGATAAGGCAAACTCACAATATTCTTCGCCCCCACCGCGATGCGATCATCCACTTCTTTCTTGCCGCCCCCGCCGCCAATGCAGTACAACACCAGCCGCTTTTCATCCTTCATGCGCTCCGCCGCATCCAGCAACGTCTTCAGCGGGTTCGCCGGGCTGTGATTGCCCGAATACATCACCACAAACTTCTCGCGGTTGTCGCCACCCAACCCATGCTTCTGCCGAAACGGATTATCCCCGTGCGCAATCCGCTGCGTCTCTTCTTCATGAGGCCAAGGCGGACTCGCCACCGTCTTCTCGCGCACCGGCACACCCTTCACCGCGATGCGATCCAGCATGAACCGGTCCATCACCACAATGTCACTGGCCTGCCGCAAAATCACGCGATTGAAAAAATCAAACACCCGAGCCTGCAAGCTTGTCGCCGAAATCTTCTTCATCGCAATCATCTGGTCCGGGTTCAAATCCATCAGCCAGTACTTCACCGGCACACCCCGCAGCTTGCTCAATATCGCCCCAACCACGCCACAAAACGGCGGGCTCGTGCTCACCATGATCCCCGCCAAATCCTCCACCAGCAAGCTGCGAAAAAACGCCTGCATCACAAACAAGCCCTGCCCCAAAAGCCTCGCCGCGATGCTGCTCTTGCCAAAGCTGCTAAAAGGCAGCCGCACCACCTCAACCCCATCGAGCATCTCGCGCTTCGCGTACTGCTTGCTCGGGTCGTCATACCCGTTCGCCGCCGCGTACACCTTCACGTCATACCCGCGCTTCACCAGCTCCGCCGCCGCGTCCGCAATGTGCTGCCCCACACTCGCCGGGTCCGGCACATACACCTGCGACAAAATAAGTATGGTCGGTCTTGGCACGCATCAGCTCTCATCAAAAAGGAACAACCCTGGAAAGGCCCGCAGGGTATTCAGACACCCCACCGCACGAACCGGCCCCAAAACTATCGGGCACCCACACAAACCATGCCACTCGCCGCCGCTACTCGCCAGTCGCGCACCCACTTCACGTCCAACCAACACGCATAACCCGCACAATCCGCACGCACAAAATCTTTTCTACTTTCGCACTTGACCCACCCCCCGCGCGCCAATAGCCTTCTCCGCAATGTTGTTCTCCCAAGCCCATCTCGCATGCACGCAATGCCACGCCGCTCCCGGCGGGCCCGCGTTCTGCATGTGAGACCTTGGCAGTCTCGCTCGCAAGTCAACGCCGGCCCCTCTCGGGTCGGCGTTGTTGTTTCAGTCGCTCCCTGCGACGCAAACAACGCCCCCGCGAGAAGCCGGTCCAAACCACGGTGCACCGCACCAAAAGGACCCGCCCATGACCACCTTCGCTTCCAACCCAAAGACCTCCTTCTCCCGTGTCCCGCGCTCACTCAGCGCAGAATCCACCACCCTGCGCCTCGCCATCCCCAACGGCCCGCGCCAAGCCGCCGTCATCGAACTCCTCTCCCAAGCCGGCCTGCGCCCCGCCGAGGGCCTCACGCCCCAGCGTCCCCTCCTGCCGCTGCCCAACAGCGATTGCAAGGCCCTTTCGCCGCAAAACATCATCGGCATGCTCGCCACCGGCTCGCGCGACCTGGGCTTCGCAGGCAGCGACTGGGTCGAAGAACAAGGCGTTGACCTCGTCGAACTCGTCGACACAGGCCTCGACCCCGTAAGCATTGTCGCCGCCGCACCAACCGACTTGCTCGACGCCGGTCGCCTTCCCCAGCGCGAACTCATCGTCGTCAGCGAATACGAAAAACTCGCCCGCGCCTGGATCGCTTCGCGCGACCAACGCGCCCGCTTCGTTCGCACCTACGGCGACACCCAAGCCTTCACCCCCGAAGACGCCGACGTCATCATCGACGCCGTCGCCTGGCGCAGCCCCCAACCCGGCCCAGGCCTCACCATCATCGAAGACATCATGCGCACTTCAACCAAGCTCTTCGCCAGTCGCCAAGCCATGAGCGACCCCGACAAGCGCCGCCGCATCGAAGACTTCGCCATGCTCGTCCGCAGCGTCCTCGCCGCCCGCGAACGCGTCATGATCGACCTCAACGTCAGCGCAACCAACTTCAGCGCCGTCATCGAATCCCTCCCCTGCATGCGCGAACCCACCGTCGCCCCCCTCAACGGCGGCATGGGCTTCGCCGTCCGCGTCGCCGTCCCACGCGTCAACCTCGCCCAACTCATCCCCATCATCAAAGCCCGAGGCGGCACCGACATCGTCGTCACCCAACCCAGCCAAATCGTGATCTAACCCCACCCCGACGCCGGACCTGAGGCCCTGCGAAGGTCCGGATCGATCACCCAAAACACACCATCCACGCACACCCGACACCCACCCCGGCGGCCCCCCGCTTCGCGCTTCTTGGAGGAGAGGCCGCGCGAAGCCCAGCCGCCGGGGTGTCGGGGTTTTTGAGTTCGCCTACCGCACCAGATACCCACCCCACATGCCTACCCGCGTGCCCGCAAGGCTCTACCATCCCGCCCACTGGAGCGGTGGCTGAGCGGTTGAAAGCACCCGACTTGAAATCGGACAGGCCGAAAGGCCTCGGGGGTTCGAATCCCTCCCGCTCCGTTGTCTTGAGCCTTTCTCGGCAACTCCATTTCAAGGATGAACCGCCGCATGTCCCTCGCGCATCGCTGCACCTCCCTCATCCTTCTGCTCGCCGCACTCCTCCTCCCCGCCTGCCG
>VYLN01000022.1_pt1 | contig 99479 bp, 82 predicted proteins | sample 5109471 | NCBI WGS metagenome assembly VYLN01 (sample SAMN12291806, study PRJNA351875) | freshwater metagenome | isolation source: freshwater lake | place: USA: Michigan, Lee Lake | collected 2013-08-06 | reverse complement strand
ACGGCCTTGCAAGACAACGCACCCGGCAAAAACCCGACCCCCGAGCAGCGGGCGAATCTGGACGAGGAATTCGCCGACGTCATCGCATGGCTGACGACGCTCGCGAACATCAACGGCGTTGATCTTGAGAAGGCACTGAGCAAATACACCACGCCCGGCAAGGTTGAAGGTGTGAAAAGCTAATGCGGTGGCGTGACCCAAAGTCCTCAGGCCAATCCTTCCGCAAGGTTTCGGACAAACGACCGCACTTCATGCGGCACGAACTTGCCGGCTTGTGCGGTCTGGCGCATGTGGCGAACGAGGGCCGAGCCGACGATGGCCGCATCGGCGTACTTCGTAACGGCGGCGACATGTTCTTTAGTCGCAATGCCGAAACCAGCGGCGATGGGTAGATTGGTAACTTCGCGCAAAGCCGCAACTCGCCTGCCGATGTCGGGCAGTTGTTGCGATTGTCCTCCCGGGCCATCGCCTGTCGGCGCGTTGTCACCCGTAATGCCTGCTCGCGCGAGCATGTAGATGAACCCCGTGCTGGCCTGCGCGATCTGCAGCGCACGCTCGCGCGGCGTGCTGGGCGCGATGAGTAGGCTCAGCGAGAGCGCGTTAACGCGTGCGGCGTCGCGCAGTGCCGTGCTCTCTTCCAGCGGCGCATCAGGCACAATCAGGCCATCAAAACCCGCGTCTTTTGCTTGTTTCGCAAAGCCTGTCGGTCCACCCATGCGATGCACGATGGAGACGCTGACCATCGCGACGATGCCAACGCCCACCTTGTCGCGAGCGGCGGCGACTTCATCAAAGATCGAACGCGGCGTGACGCCTTGCTGCAGCGCATCGTGCATCGCTGTTGCAATCACCGGGCCATCAGCGATGGGATCGGAAAACGGAATGCCGATTTCAACGATCGATGCGCCGCCTTCTTCGCACGCACGCAGCACATCTCCCAGCATGCCCGGCTTAGGGAAGCCGCCGCAGACGAAGGGCATGAGGGCCTTGTAGTTGATGGAGCGAACGGAAGCAAAGATTTCGTCGATACGCGGCATGCGTGAGCGTACGAGCGGCGAACGGCGTTGTCGCATTTTGCAATGCGGAGGCGAGACTCACGGCAAACTGCAATATCTGCGTGCGGTCGGCGTTAGATACTGGACGCAGAACTTGGGATATTGCGACAAAATCCTCCAGTTTCGCGTCGCGCGGTGGGTGGTGGTCCGTATTATTTTGTACCTGCGTGGCATGACGCTGCGCCGGCGTTCGGTTGTTCGTCCGCTCTTGAAACGTTGCACGTTCAAGCAGCATGAGAACGAGCGAAGCAACGCCGCTGATGGTGGAGTTTGAATCATGCTCACAACACTGATCGCATCGCAAGTCGTCAGCACATCGCCAACGTTCACCCCCACATTCACGCTGGCCTTTTTCAACTTCAGCGGCTGGGAAATGCTGCTGATTGCAGGTATCGGCCTGCTGGTGTTCGGCAGCCGACTGCCGACGGTTGGTCGCAACTTGGGCAAGGGGATCACGGAATTCAAGAAGGGCCTTAAGGATGCGGGCGATGAAATCGGTCGCGAAGACGAATCTCGGCCTGCGATCACGGAACGCGGGTATCGCGCTCCGCTGAGTGCTGCTGGCGAAGATCGCCGGGTGGTGCAGGGGGAGCAGGTCAAGAGCGCGGAGTGAGCGCGTGATGCAGGTGCGCGACGAAGCAAACTGCTTTAGGTTCGCCTCTGAGAACCTGTTGAAAACGAATGAATGAAAAAAAGCCCCGCGTGATGCGGGGCTTTTGTGATTGAGTATTTGGTTCCCAGTTCCATCGAGCGTTTTTCGGCATTCGATCCGGGCCTTCGCGGAGCCTGCGGCCCGGCGTCGGTGGGTTCAATCCTCGCCGTCGTCGCCTTCTTCTTGGGCGTTCTGCGCGTCGAGTTCCTTTTCCAGTTCCTCGATGCTCTTCTCGGCTTCGACCTTCTCGCCGCGAGCGAGTTTTTCGGCCTTTTCCTTGTCGAGCTTGCGCTTGGCGGCTTCGATCTTGGGCTTGTCGGGCGCGAGAATGATGCTGGCCTGCTTGCCCATCCACCGCGGCGTTTGCTCGACCTTTGAAATGTCTGCCAGCGCGTCGCGCACGTCGGCGAGGTTCTGGAGTCCCAGATCCTTGTGAGCGATTTCGCGGCCTTTGAAGCGCTGCGTGAACATGACCTTGTGGCCTGCCATCATGAATCGACGAGCCTGGTCCACACGCACTTTGATATCGTGCGTGTCGATCTTCACGCTGCGACCCAGGCGCAGTTCTTTCATTTCCGTCGACTTCGAGCTTGCACGCTGCTTGCGCGCCTTCTGTGAAAGCTCGTACTTGTACTTGCCGTAATCCATCATCTTGCAGACCGGCGGACGCTGGTCTGGCACGATCTCGACAAGATCAAGGCCCTTTTCCTGAGCCATGCGAATAGCGTCAGACGTCTCGACGACGCCTAGCTGTTCATTTTCAGGACCGAGCAGCCGCACCGGGGTGATGCGGATCAGAAGATTCACACGCGTGCGTTGCACGGGAGGACCACTATCGCGACCAAATCGACTCATGAATTCAGCAAACTCCTTCCACACTGCCACCCACTAGGCATGCGACAACATATCGCGTGCGACCTGTCAAGAACTCAAGTTGGAAAATCATCGCGCGACTCATGGTGCCTGGGTCTCGCCCAAGCACACGTTGCACCAACGAAGTTGTCGTGTCGCGTCGCGCATCTGCACTAGTCTAACGGTAGCAGGGCTGGGGTGCAAGGGATTTGTTGTGTTGTGATCGCAATGTGCATAAGTGAGAAATCACTCGCGGGTCAGCAGCACGATGACCATCACAAAGTTCGCCAGCACGCTGGCACCCAGAGCCCACAGCAGCCAAGGCCTGACCAAGGGCGAACCCTTCGCGATAGCCGCACGATCGGGTACCACTTCGACTGGGGCCGCCGCTTCGATCTGGGCGATTGCCGACAGATCGGTGTGCGCGAAGTCCTTGTGGGCCATCGGCGGGTGCTGTTTGGCTTTGACAGCACGCAGGTCGATGAGCAAATCTTTACAGTTCTGATAGCGGGCCTTGGGTTCTTTGGCCATCATCATTTCGATGACTTCCGAAAGGCCCGCGCTGAGTTTGGGGTAAACGTGATCGGGCGGCACCAGCTCAGCTTTGAGATGCTTGTGCATCACGCTGCTGGGGTTCTTGCCGTCAAAGGGAACCTGACCCGTGACCATGTGGTAGAGCGTGGCGCCCAGCGAGTAGATGTCGGCAGGCGGGCCGATGTTGACTTCGCCGCGAATTTGTTCGGGAGAGATGTAGTAGGGCGTGCCGAATGCCTTGCCTTGTTCGGCTTCGGCCATTTCGCGATCACTGATGGCGCGGGCCAGGCCCATGTCGGCGAGTTTGACGACGCCGTCGCGCGTGATCATGACGTTCTTGGGTTTCACGTCGCGGTGGATGAGCCCCTTTTCGTGCGCGTGCTGCAGAGCTTCGGTGACTTGAATGACAACTTGCACCGCGTCATCTTCACTCACGCGTTTGCGCTTGGTGATTTCGTCGTACACGGTGCTGCCGTCGACGAACTCCATGACGAAATAGTACAGTTCTCCCGCTTTGCCCACGTCGTAGGCTTGCACGATGTTGGGGTGGTTGAGCTGGGCGGCCGCTCGGCCCTCGGCGTAAAAACGCTCGATAAACTGCTTGTTTGTGCTGAATTTCTTGGGGAGAATCTTGACCGCGACAGTGCGGTTGAGAGAGATCTGCTTGGCTTTCCACACAGTGGCCATCGCCCCCGCGCCCAGCTTTTCGATGAACTTGTAGCCGGGGATGTTCTTGCCGCTGCGTTCGGCGGCGGCGGCTTCACGCAGACGCTCCATCTGGCGGCGCGTGATGTATTCGTTGTCGACGAGCAGTTCAACCAGCGAGCGCGAGTTGGTCTCTACGCCGCGGCTTTGCTGCAAGCAGCTTTGCACTTCTTCGGGCGTGGCGAAGTTGTTCTCGATGACGAGCCGGCCCACGATAGAGTCGATGTTGCTCGCGGCTTTCGCGACTTCTTGCAGCACTTCTTCAGTCGTGGGAATGGACGGACCTGTGCTGCCCATGTTGGCGACGGGTTCGCTGGCGGCCTTACTGCCTTGGGCGGCGGCTTCACCCGTTTTTGCGAGCGGGTTGGTTTCGGCCAAATCTGTCTGTCGCTGCGGCTCTGCCATAACGAATGACCAACGCATGGTGAAAACAGATGGGGCAACAGGCCACACACTGATTCGCACCGGACACCGGAGCAGCCTGCGCCGGTCCACCCATTTCCAAAGTCACAAAGTCAGCCCATAGCCTAGCCATCGGGAAACGCGGCGGGGATTGTAACGGATTGTGCGGAGTTTGCCGAGAGAATCGGAAACTGGCGAAAAGCCGAAAGAATCCCGACCAGAAAGACACAAGTAGGTACGCTAAAGAAGGTTGGCGGTTGCACCGCCCGAAGTAGCGGTCGGGAAGTTCATAAATTCTCCGGATAATTGGACCCGCAAGATTGACGCATCCGAAAACATGTTGGTAAGGTATAGACATCGGTAATTCTTCTTGACAACAGGCGGATGTTCTGTTCTACTGCTGTCTGGAGTTCGGTGTGGCGGGATAGGGGGCGTCGGCGTTCTGCTGGCGCCAAGCAGGCACGTGCGTGCCGACCGGTTAGACTGTCCGCTTGCGAGCGTGCATTTCTACAATCGCAAAGCCCACTCGGAGGTTTTCCCATGTTCGCTACGAAGATCGCGACGACTCGCACCCGCATTGGCTTTACACTGATTGAGCTTTTGGTGGTGATTGCGATTATTGCGTTGTTGATTGGGCTGTTGCTGCCGGCGCTGGGACGCGCGAGAAAAGCGGGCAGGCTCGTTGTTTCTCTTGCGAACGTGCGATCAATCAGTACCGCTAACTTTACGTATCAGACTGATCAAAAGGGATTTACCGCAATCGTCCCGCTGCGAGGTGCGGGTCGAGGGCAAATTCCGCAGTCTCAAATGAACACACTTCAGGGCTTCTCTAGCTGGACGTATGGCGGAAAGAATCCGAATCAGGCGTGGGCGACTGGTCGCGGAAACCCCTTTAATGTTCCCGCGCAGATTTTTGATTACGAAGCGGCAGACCGGCCTCTGAACCGTTATATCACCGACGCAACGATTGAGCCGACAAATCCGGCTGCGGTGTTGTCATCGAACGCGGCAGATCGCGTCGGTTTTCAGATTCCGTTTTACCAAGATCCTGGCGATAGGGGATCATTCCAGCAGGATTTTGACGACGCAACGGATGGGAACGATGCGTCTATTCCCTCGGTTTCGACTGATCCAGTGACTGGACAAATTCTCTCATCGTACGACGATGTGGGAACAAGCTATCACGCGAACCTGAAGTGGCATGAACGAATTTTCGAGCTTGAACAGCAACGACCGAGTGGTGGAAATGGCAGCCCTTTCCAGCGTGCGTTCTATCGCGGTCTGAACATGCTGCAAAAAGCTGAGGGATTCACCCCCTCTACTTTCTGCTGGCTTCACGACCAGACGGCCGACATAGTTGCAAACTCAGGCACGCGTGCTTTTCAATATCGCAACGGGTATGGCGATATCAACAAGTCAGTCATGGGTTTCTTTGATGGTCACGCCTCGTACATTACTGTTCGACCGGGCGGTGGCGGGATTACAGCAAATCCCGAGTCGTTTTCAAACAGCGAGTACACATTCTTCTTCGATCTGTTGCCCGAGTTCCGGCGTTGATCTTGGTTGCACAATTGGAATCTTCGCAACGTGACTGAACTCAAGCAAGGAGACGTCGTTCGATGCCGCGAGCAGATTTAAGCAAGAAAGAAGTTGGCAAGGTTCGGTCGTCAAAGGGCGAAGGCCTAGACAAAGCTGTTGTCATCAAGGCGGTTCTTGCGGTGCTGGGCATCGGAGCTGGTATTTTTCTGGTCGTGCGATCATTGTCGGAGAAACCAAATCAGTTCGTGAACACTCCGGCGCAGGAGTCAGCCGCCGAGGTCCAAGCTGGTGCGGCGTCAAATCCGGACAAGCCGAAGATCGAAGTGCAGACACGCAAGAATCCAGATGTGCCGAAGTCCATTGGCAACGCGGGTGGTGCGAAGTATTTGCCGGGTGTGCCTGACAAATAGTTGAAGGGATCAGGAATCAAGTTTGTCGAAGCTACCCTTATTCGCCTCCTCATCCACATACTTCTGAAACTCGCCCATCTTGTAAGAGACGAAGCAAAACACGTGGTGCAGGGTGAGCCATTCCAGGTCGCTGGGGTCCTTGGGCACGTCTTGGCGGAGGCGGTTGAGTTCGGCGAGCAGGGTTTCGGCTTTCATCGTGGATCGTATCGCGTGTTTTTGGCTTGACAGCTTGGTGATTTTGCTGGATACTGCGGATGCGGGCGAGCTGCTCGTGGGCGACTACGATGTCGCTGCAATTGAACCGCAATGGCAGACATGGATGTCATGCCGAAGTCATGCGATGCCGGTTTTCGGCGTAGGAGACAGTCGATGCAGTTCCCGACGAACGTTTCACGCACAAGTTCAGCCACGCGCGGCTTTACGTTAATTGAGTTGCTGGTGGTCATCGCGATTATCGCGCTGCTTATTAGTCTGCTTCTGCCGGCACTGGGTAAGTGGCGTGACACGGGGCGGCTATTGGTTTGCACGACCAACATGCGCCAGCAAGGCGTTGCGACGCACACGTACGCGGCGGACTATCAGGACAAGTTGTACTCATTCTCGTGGCGAGCGGCCTCGGGCGGCGTGCAAGCGGTGGGACGCTCGCAATATGCAGATTTGAATTACGCGTGGCAGAACGATTTGCAGGCGGCATCGTCACAGGCTGTGGACATCATTCGTCGGCGCACCGGCGCGGATACGACGTTTCCAGTGATTGGCAACACAGTTCCTGGTTGGATTCCGCACGTGCTGTACACGCACTTGGTGCTGCAGGATTATGTTGCTTCGCGCCTGCCCGAAGTTTCGGTGGTCTGCCCCAGCGACCGGAACCGGCTGAATTGGCAAAACGTGGACGCGTTTAATGCAGGTCAGTTTGGGCTCTTGCAGCCTACGCCTTCGGTTGACAACCGCCGATGGCCGTTTAGTTCAAGTTATCAGATTGTGCCGGCGATGTACAACCCCCCTGTGCACATTCCTGGCTCGGCGGATGTGGTGATTCAGGCGACGTCGCACACGACGTATACGAATACGGGTGATTTGACGGGTGACCTTGGCAAGAACAAGATGGTCGACGTGCGATTCCCTTCAGCGAAGGTGCAAGCGCACGATGGTTTTGACCGTCACTCGGGCAAGACTGAGTTGTTCTTTCTTGATCCACGGGCTAAGCAGCCATTGCTGTTGTTTGATCAGTCTGTGAATCAGCGTGAAACGCGCCGGGCCTATCCGGGATGGAATCCGCAGTTCCCCACCAGTCCGATCACAACGACGGTGAACTACACGCCGCGTTCGCCGGGGTTGGGAGAATGGATGCCGAATTACGCACTCCCTGGACAGCCTGGGCGTTACCAGTGGACTCGTGCAGGCTTGCGTGGTGCTGACTTTGGTGGGGATGGCGGCGTGACTGGTGAAGTTCAGCGATAAATTTGAGCTGACACAAGAGAAGCTGAGAGACGGCCTCGCGTCATGCGGGGCCGTGTCTATATTTCGCCTTCGCTCATGTACCTACCTGACCACTTCCAATCTCGCAAGCGAACGGTTTCGTTCGAGTTTTTTCCTCCCAAGACGCCGCAGGCGGCGGGGGAGTTGTTTGATGCGATTCGGCAGCTTGAATCGCTCCGGCCTAGTTTTGTCAGCGTGACGTATGGTGCCGGTGGCAGCACGCGCGATGTAACGCATGACTTGGTGGTGCGGCTCAAGACCACCACCGCACTGGACCCGATTCCGCACTTGACGTGCGTATGTCACAACGAGAGCGATATTCAGCGGATTCTTGAGCGGTACGCCGCAGCAGGAATCAGCAATATTCTCGCGCTGCGCGGCGATGTGCCTCGGGACTTGCCGGCGGGGACGCCTGCGTGGATTGACTTCCGCTACGCGGCAAACCTGGTTGCGGCGATTCGCAAGTTCAATGACCTCAAGCGGCATCCGCATCCCAAGGGATTTGGGATTGCGGTTGCGGGCTATCCGGAAGGGCACGCGGAGACGCCTAATCGCATGGTGGAACTTGACCATCTGAAGGCGAAGGTTGAGGCGGGAGCGGACTTCATCATTACGCAGTTGTTTTTTGACAATCGCGATTTTTACGATTTCCGCGCGCGGTGCGAATTGATTGGTGTTCGCGTGCCGATCATCGCGGGGATTATGCCGATCACGAGTGTGCAGGGGATGAAGCGCATGGCGGAGTTGTCGCTGGGCAGCCGGTTTCCGGCTCCGCTACTGCGAGCGATGGCGCGGGCGGGGAATGATCCGGAGGCAGTGCGGCGTGTGGGCGTGCACTGGGCGACCGAGCAATGCCGGGATTTGATGGATCATGGCGTGGCGGGGCTGCACCTGTACACGCTGAATCGCAGTACGGCGACGCAAGAGATTTACAACTCGCTGGGCGTGAAGGACAGCGAGGGGCTGGCGTACTGAAAGCGGCAAATGGTAAATCGATAATGCGATAAATGTTGCGGTGGGCTTGCGTCTTTCGCCTGGGTATCGTTGGGCATGCCATTTCCTTCGCGTGCGCCTTTGACTGTGCCGGGGAAGCCCTTTCGGCTTGATTGTCCCAAGTGTGACGCGGCGATGGATCATCGAACGTTGAAGGAACGTGGGGATGACTTTGGCGTGGATGTGTGCGGCGCGTGCGGGGTGATGTGGTTTGATCCGCAAGAACTCAAACGCGTGATGGCGTGCGAAGCGACGGCTGCGGAAATTGATGACCACAAGGATGTGCGCGAGCGGCGGATTGCGATTTTTCGTGGAAAGGTGATGAAGTGTCCGCGCGATGGTGAGGCACTGATCGTTCGCGAGCACATGGAAAAGCCTGACGTGGATGTTGATCAGTGTCCGGCGTGCCGGGGGATTTTGCTTGATCCGGGTGAGCTGCGGCAGTTGGCGGAGCGGTCGTGGCGGGAGAAGTTGCGGGAGTGGTGGGGTGGGAAGTAAGCTGCAACGAGATGCGTGATGGAGTGCTGCCGAGAACTGCGGAGCGATGCCTATTCTTTGGGCCATGCCACGTACTGAAAAGCAACTCCAAGACGGTCTGACACTGGTTGAAGCCATCAATGAAGCACTTGCGCAGGAGATGACGCGGGATGCGCGCGTTGTTTGCCTGGGTGAAGACGTGGGCTTCAACGGCGGTGTGTTTCGCGTGACGGATGGACTGCAAAAGCAGTTTGGCAAAGATCGCGTGATTGATACGCCGCTCGCAGAGTCGGGCATTATGGGGACGGCTATTGGGCTCGCAATCGGCGGGATGCGGCCTGTGCCCGAGATTCAGTTTGAAGGCTTTTTGGGTCCGGCACATGACCAACTTGTGAACCATGCGGCGCGGTTTCGCACGCGGACGCGCAGTGCGATTACGGTGCCGTTGACAGTGCGCGTGCCTTGGGGTGGCGGCATTCACGCGCCGGAGTTGCACAGTGATAGTCCGGAAGCGATTTACACGCACCTGCCTGGAATGAAGGTGGTTTGCCCGAGCACGCCCACGGATGCGAAGGGGCTGTTGCTGGCGGCGATTCGCGATCCTGATCCGGTGATTTTCTTTGAGCCCAAGCGCGTGTATCGCAGTTATCGCGAGCAGGTGCCCGAGGGTGATTATGAAATTGAGATTGGCAAAGCGAAGGTGATTCAGGAAGGCACGGATCTGACGGTCGTGACGTGGGGCGCGAATGTGTTTCAGTGTCTGGAAGCACTCGATGCGCTGCCCGAGGACATTAGCGTGGAACTGATTGATCTGCGAACGATCAATCCGATGGACAAGGATGCGATCATCAACAGCGTACAGAAGACTGGGCGCTGCGTGGTAGTGCAGGAGGCTCCCAAGACCGCGGGCATGGCCAGCGAGATCGCGACCATCGTGATGGAGCACTGCTTCTTGCACCTCAAGTGCCCGGTGCAGCGCGTGTGCGGGTTTGACACGATGATGCCGTATTACAAGCTGGAACTTGATTACCTGCCTGACGCGAAGCGGATTGCAGAGGCGATTGAGCAGACGATGGCGTATTGAGGGGGGAAGCACCGGAGCACCGAAGTACCGAAGTACCGGAGTGCGAAGGCAGCGAAAGACCAAAAGGGAACCGACCGCGTTTGTGCGGTCGGTTTTTTTGTCTTCGCGGAGTTCCTAGCCGGCTCGGGGGCGTTGGGAATTAGGCCAGTCGCGTGCCCGTGGGGAAGACGCCTGGGAGTTTGTCGTCGTGGTCGCCGCGCGTGAGGCTTCTCGCAAGCAGGCTGCCGCCGACGAAGCAGCCTTTCCAGCTTTGGCCGAGGCCGCCGAAGAGTTCTTCGCGGTCGCCTCGGCTGCGGACGACGTTGTGGCCAAACTTGAAGGCGCGGATTTCGGATTGGAGGCGATTGGCGAGCGGTTCGTCGTCGGTGGCAAGACTGCTGACAAGGTTGCCATTGCTGACGTTCATTTCGGCGACGAGTTCTTCGATGCGGTCAACGGTGACGATGAGATCGAGGGGGCCGAAGGGTTCGTTGAAGTAAAGCTTGCAACTGCGCGGGATGTTGAGAAGCGCAGCGGGCGCGAAGTACGCGCTGATGTCTTGGCCTGGCAGGAACGCGCGCTGGTCGAGTTCGCCTTGGTAGAGGGGCACGCCGCCGCCGCCGATGGCCTCGCTCCAGAGGCTCTTGAGTTCTTCGACTTTCTTGGCGTTGATCATCGGGCCGAATTCGTATTGCGGCAGCGGGTCGTTGTCGTTCGCGACGAGGACGGGATGTCCGAAGCGAACGCTCTTGACGACGGCAAGATACATGTCGAGGAATTTGGGCAGCAGTGAGCGTTGCACGACGAAGCGCGGGTAGGCGGTGCAGCGCTGTTTGCCGTATTCGAAGCCTTTTTTGAGCTGTTTGGCGAGCAGGTCCCACTGGCTGAATTCCCAAATGCCGTAGGCGTTGACGCCTTCCATTTCGAGCATGTGGCGTTTGCCGGTATCGACGAGGGCACTGGCAACGTCGCGGCCATTGCTGCGACCGCCGACGAAGCTGAGGCAATCGACGTGTTCGTTGCGCACAAGTGCATCGCTAAGCGTGCCGCCGCTGCCGCTGACGAAACTGACGGGCAAGCCGTGGCGGCGCGCGATGGCCATGCTGACGGCAAGGGCGGTGCCGCCGCCGTCGGTTGGGGCTTTGGCGATGCTGGCGTTGCCGCAGAGGACTTGGACGAGCACGGCGTGTTGCAGGACGCTGAGGGGATAATTCCAACTGGCGATGTTGGAGATGAGTCCCAGCGGCGTGCGGTCGGCGATCATGCCGTCGATGTTGTCGACGTACCACGCGACACCTTCGATGCATCGGTCAGCGTCGGCGAGGGCAAGATGCCAAGGCTTGCCGATTTCCCACATGAGCAGTTGTGCCAGCAGTTCGCGGTGGGTGCGCATGTCGTTGACGGTGGCGCGGACGCGGGCTTTGCGTTCTTCGAGCGGGACTTTGGCCCAGGCTTTGCCTTCGGTGGCGGCGGCGCGCACGGCGTGGAGGCCGGCGGGCAGGTCGATCATCGGGAGTTTGCCGATCAGAGAGCCATCGATGGGTGAGGCGATGTTGCGCGGGTTGCCTGACGTGCCCCAGTTACCTTCGATGAGATTGAGGAAGTGGCCGGTGTCGGCGAAGGCTTCTGGGGCGACTTGCTGGGCTTTGGCGAGGACGTCGTGCCAAGCAAATCCCGGCTTGATGCGGAGGGTCATGGGTTTGGGTTCGATGGCGTTAGCGGCGGTTGGAGTGGTGGCCATAGGTGAGTTTAGTTGCCGGAGGCGTGCGACTCGTGACAAAGTTGTGACGAGGATTCGAGCGTCTTTGCGGAACAAGATCGAACGCGGGCGGGTTGGGCGACGAATGATTGGGAGATAGCTGCGGTGGGCTGCAATTTTTCGCGGAGTCTTCATGCCACTTGCTCACATTTTGATTGTTGAGGATGATGCGGCGATTCGTCGCGGTTTGTGTGATTGCTTGAAGTTTGCGGGCTATGAGACGTGCGAGGCGGGCGATGGACAGGCGGGGCTGGACGCGGCGACATCGCGCGATGTTGATTTGGTGCTGCTTGATTTGCTGATGCCGAAGATGGATGGGATTGCGGTTTTGACGCAGCTTCGACAGAGCAAGCCGACGTTGCCGGTGATTATTCTGACGGCAAAGGGCGAGGAGCATGACCGCGTGCGCGGGCTCAAGACGGGCGCGGATGATTATGTGGTCAAGCCCTTTTCGGTGACGGAGCTTTTGGCAAGGGTCGAGGCGGTTTTGCGGCGGAGTCCAGAGCGGCCTCGGCCTTTGGCGAAGTTGACGGTGGATGGGCGAGCAATTGATTTTGATCGGCGTGAGGTGCGGTATGAGGGGCATGCGGAAGTGCTGAGCGAGAAGGAGAGCGAGGTGCTTTCGTATTTGGCGAGCAATCGCGGGCGCGCGGTATCGCGAGATGAGTTGTTGCAGCGGGTTTGGGGGATTGATCCGCGAGGGATGCAGACGCGCACGGTGGATATGGCGATTGCAAGGCTGCGGGAATTGTTGCATGATGATGCAAATGATCCGAAGGTGATTGTGACGGTGCGCGGCAAGGGATACATGTTGGCGGCGGAGATGCAGCCGTGAGCGTGCGCACTGCGGATGTGATGGCAGAACCAAGCCCGCGGTGGACGCGATTGGTGATTGTGGGCGTTGCGCTGGTGATTGCCGCGCTGGTGTGGATTACGTGGCAGGCGCTGCGGCTGGAAGATCGTGAGCGGGCGGCGCGGCGCGATGCGGCGTTTCAGGAGTCGCTGCGACTGGCACTGTGGCGTATGGATAGTGCGCTGACGCCCATCATCGCGCGCGAGGCGGCACGGCCTTACTTTGAGTATCAGAGTTTTTATCCCGCTGATAGAGCGATGCGGAGTTTGGAAGAGCCGGCGACGATTGATGACGTGCTGGTGCCGAGTCCGCTGCTCACGGCGAGTGATCCGACGATTCGAGTTTACTTTCAACGGGAAATGAGTGGAACGCTGACGAGTCCGCAGGCTCCGCAAGGATGGTCGCAGCGTGTGGCGGAAGGCGCGTATGTGACGCCTTATGTGACGGAGGCGGCGCGGGGGCAGGTTGTTGCGCTGCGGGGGATGTTTGAAAATCAGCAGAAAACGGCGGCGAAACTTGAGCAGGAGAGAATTCGGGATCAGCGGGATGCGGAATGGGACAAACAATTGTCCAGCACGACTTCGGCTGATGAGAAGGGGGAGCAGTTTGCGGACAGTGTGAAGAAAAGTGACAACGTGAGCGATTACTTGCAGCGACGCAGCGTTGCTTCGCAAGCGGCGAATGTGGTTTCGGGCGGCGCGCAGCAGGCGATGGAGCAGGGGCGGAGTGATGCGGCCCCGATGAATACGGCTGCACGCACGGCGAAGGCTCGCGGGGAGCCATCGACGGCGCGACCAGCAGCGGGCAAGCCAGAAGAGGATGCGAAGATCGAAGCGGCGGGGCAAAGTGGCGAGAAGGACATGGCAGGTGATGGAGCGATTGGTGCGCCGCCGGTATTACCTGGAATTGCACCGTTGGTGGCGGCGTTTGATGCGTCGAGTGGCGCGAGCGATGCGGTTGCGAAGGTCGGCGATAGTGAGATGTATGGAAATGGTTTGAGCGAGACGCCTGTGGTGGCGCCGGTGGTGCAGATTGATCCGGCGGTCAGGCCTGGCGAATTTATTGCGAAGTGGTTGCCTGGTGCGGGTGGTGAATCGGAGCTTGTTTTCACGCGTGAAGTGCTGGTGGGCACGTCGCGGATTGAGCAGGGGTTTTGGGTGAATTGGCCGCTGCTGCGCGAGCAGGTGATGAGCTCAGCGAGGGAGCTTTTGCCGGCTGCGTCGCTGCGGCCCGTGATGGAGTCTCCGGATGTTTTGCCTGCCGAGACACTCGGGCGGATGCTCGCGAGTGTGCCGGCGGAGTTGATTGTGGAGCGCGGTGCGTTGGCGGCGGGGCCAGCGTGGTCGCCTTTGCGCAGTGCATTGCTGGCGACGTGGCTGGTGGTGTTGGCGGCCGTTGTAGGACTCGTGTATGTGGCGAGGGCGGCGACGCAACTTGCGGAGCGGCGCGGGCGTTTTGTTTCGGCAGTGACGCACGAACTGCGCACGCCATTGACGACGTTTCGGATGTACTCACAGATGCTGGCGGATGGGATGGTGACGAGCCAAGATGCGCAGCGCGACTATGCGAAGACGTTGTATGACGAGTCGGGTCGGCTGGCAAGGATTGTTGAGAGTGTGCTGGATTATGCGAGATTGGGCAAGGGAAAGTCGCAGCAGCCGCTGGATGTGACGACGGTCGGTGAGATGCTTGCGGGCATTGTGCCGGGGTTGCAGGGGCACGCGAGTGTCGCAGGGTTGACGCTTGATGTACGTGGACTGAGTGATGCGACGAGCCAGCGCGCGCTGGCGACAGACGAGAGTCGCGTGCAGCGGATATTGCTGAACTTGGTGGAGAATGCGTGCAAATATGCGCGAGATTCAGCGGACAAGCGGATTGAGTTCATCGTGGAGGTTGAGCATCGCGATCTGCGGATTCGTGTTCGCGATTTTGGACCCGGGGTTCCGCTGAGTGAGCGAGCTGCGATTTTCAAGCCGTTTACGCGTGGTGAAGCGCATGCGCATGGATCGGTGCCAGGGCTTGGGCTGGGGTTGGCGTTGTGCCGGGCACTGGCGGAGCAGCTTGGAGGCAGTTTGGCGCTGACGGGGCACGCGGGTGGGGCGGAGTTTACGTTGACGCTGCCTTTGCAGGCGTGATGAAGTGGCGGCGTCCGTACTATGTCCGCCGCGCGAGAAGTTCGCGCGTCGAGAGTCCGCTGCGAGAGAGATATGGATATGCATCATCACGCGACTGCTGCGATTATTTCAATTGGCGATGAACTGACGCTCGGGCAGACGCTTGATACAAATAGCAAGTGGCTGAGTGATCAGTTGGTGACAATGGGAATTGTTCCGGTGGAGCATGTGACGGTGCCGGATGATTTGGATGCGCATGTTGCGACGCTGCTGCGGCTGGCGAACAAGGTTGATGTGATTGTGTGCTCGGGTGGGCTTGGGCCTACGCAGGATGATTTGACGCGTGATGCGTTGGCGAAGGCGATGGGTGACACGCTCATTGAAGACCCGATTGCACTATCGCAAGTGGAAGCGTGGTATACATCGCGCGGGCGGGTGATGAGTGCGAACAACCGGCTGCAGGCTCTGCGACCAACGCGCGGATTGGTGATGCAGAACTTGCATGGGACCGCGCCGGGAATTGCAGGACGCATCGGGAATTGTGATGTTTTCTGCTTGCCCGGGCCGCCCAAGGAAATGTTTCCGATGTTTGAGCAAGGCGTCGTGCCGCGGCTGCGATTGCAGGCGGGGCGCACGATGATGACGCGCGTGCTGCACACGTTTGGGATCGCCGAGAGCGATCTGGCGATGCGGCTGGGTGATCTCATGAAGCGGGACGCGAATCCGCTGGTGGGAACGACGGCGAGCGGCGGGGTGGTGAGCATTCGCATGCGGTATGAAGGTTCGCTGACGCCAATTGAAGCAGGGCAAGTGCTGGACAGCGTCGAACGAACATGCCGAGATGTGGCGGGGCAGTTTATTTTCGGAAGCGAGAAGGAGACGCTGGCGAGCGTGGTCGTTGGGATGCTGCGAGCGCAGAAGCAGACGCTGGGCACGGTTGAGAGTTGCACTGGCGGGCTGCTTGGGGCGTATTTGACGGAGATTCCCGGCAGCAGTGCGGCGTTTATTGGCGGGCTCGTGACGTATACGAATGAACTGAAGACGCAGCTTGCGCATGTGGATGCGGCGAACTTTGCGGAGGGCGGGCCTGGTGCGGTGAGTCGCGAGACGGCGAGCGCGATGGCAATGGGTGGGCTGCGGACGCTTGGATGCGATCATGCCATTGCGATTACGGGGATTGCAGGGCCGGATGGTGGTTCGGCAGCGAAGCCCGTGGGGCTGGTGTATATCGCGCGGGCTTCGCGTAGCGATAGCGAGGTCGATGTGCGCGGGTTCAAGATGATTGGCGATCGGCAGAATGTTCGCGAGTGGTCGGCTCGCACCGCGATGGCGATGTTGTGGCAGAAGTTGAGTGGTCTGCCGAGTGTGAGGATGTTGCGGGAGGCGTGAGAAGAAGCAACAAAGTGACGAAATGTGGGCGAGTGGGGTTACTCGCCAGGAATGTACGAGATCGCGCCTTCCCACTGGCTGCTGGCGGTGGCGTAGAGCTTCTTTGGAATGCGGCCCGCGAGGTAGCTTTGACGGCCTGCGGTGATGGCGTGGCGCATGGCGTGGGCCATGAGCACGGGTTTCTTTGCGTGCGCGATAGCTGTGTTGAGTAGGACGCCATCGGCGCCGAGTTCCATCGCGATGCTGACGTCGCTCGCGCTTCCCACGCCTGCGTCAACGATGACGGGATACGTGGGGTCGCCTTGTTTGAGGAGTTCGAGGCAGAGCAGGATGTTGTTGCGATTCAGGACGCCTTGGCCGCTGCCGATGGGGCTGCCGGCGGGCATGACGCTGGTGGCGCCAGCTTCTTTGATTCGAAGAGCGGCGATTGGATCGTCGCTGGTGTACGCGAGAACTTCGAAGCCTTCTTTGACGAGTTCGCGCGTGGCTTCAACAGTGCCCATGGGGTCGGGGAGGAGCGTTTTTTTGTCGCCCAGCACTTCGAGTTTGACCCAGCTTGCGCCGGGGTTGCCGAGTTGCTCGAGGATGTCGCGGCCGAGGAGCGCGACGCGGATGGCATCGCTCGCGCTGAAGCAGCCGGCGGTGTTGGGCAGGATGGTGTAGCGTTTGGTGTCGATGAATTCGAGGAGGCTTTTGCCCTGGTCGTTGTAAAGGCGTTCGCGGCGGACGGCGACGGTTGTGACTTCGCAGCCGCTGGCCGCGAGGGCGTCGCGCATGGATTCGTGAGAGGGGTATTTGCCAGTGCCGGTGAAGAGGCGGCTGTGGAAGGAGCGGGAGCCGACGTTGAGCTTGGAGTCGGCGGGATCAGGGATGGAGGCTGCGGTCATGGGGGATTATTGCGGCACGGTGGATGTGCGCGTGTTGGGGGATCTATCCGGGCCTTCGCAGAGCCTCAGGCCCGGCGTCGGACTTAGCCACCACCTACGAGTGAGACGAGTTCGATTTTGTCGCCTTGTTGCAACTGCGTGGTTTCGTGCATCGCGCGGCGGACGAGTTTGCCGTTGACTTCGGCGGCGACGGCTTGTTGGGCCATGCCGAGGGATTCGATGAGTTGGCGGAGGGTGAGCGGCGATGTGAGCGGCATTGACTTGCCGTTGACGGTAACTGCGGGGCCGGATGATGTGGAAGCGTCGAGCATGTTTGGGCGATCAGACGTGCGGACTGACCAAGAAGAATCGACCGATCACGGCTTCGAAATGTTCGCCGTTTTCGTCAACGAACTCATAGGTGCCTTCCATCGTGCCCCAGGGATATTCGAGTGGGCAGAAGCTGGTGTACTCGAAGAACTCGCCGGGCGAGAGATCGGGGAAGTGGCCCACGACACCTTCGCCGTGGACTTCTTTGCGTTCGCCTTCGCCGTCGACGATCATCCAGTGACGGCGCAGAAGTCGACAGCGTTTGTCGCCTTCGTTGGTCATGCGGATGCGATAGCCCCACGCGAACTTGCTGTGTTCGGGCTGGCTTTGTTCAGCGATGTAAAAGGGGCGAACCACCACGCGGAGTCCGTTGGTGGAAGTGTTTGAACCAGGATCACCTGACGACTTGAGCGACGCAGCGACTGTCACGGCTAAGCCTCCCGAGGCTCCCCACGAGCAAGCAAGCGTAGCCGGTTGATGGATGTCAAATCATGCAGGAAACGAGCAGCGGAGGTGTCGCTCCGTTGTTTTCGCGGATGGGCACGCCTTGGTGTGAACGTGATCAGGCTGGCGTGAGCAAGCCGCGGAGGCTGCGCTGGACGTCGTCGACGAAACGCTCGCGCTTGTAGTAATCTCGCAGAACCTCTTGAGCGTTCTTCGCGATCTGTGAGGCTTTTTCGGGGTTATTCAGGTAGTACTCGATGACGGAGGCGGCGTCGGAGAGATCCCACTTGACTGGGATGTAGGTCTCGTAATCCACGTAAATATTGGGGCTGGTAACCACGTGCTTCATCGAGGGCTTGACGAGCAAGGCCCCGCAGCAGACGGCTTCGTAATCGCGGAAACAAACTTCGCCCCAGCCGAAGGGGCTGAAGACCATTTTGCTGTTGAGCAATTCGAAGATGTACTTGCGGCGCGGCACGCGCTGGTAATCAGAGCAGCGCCATTTGCCCACGAGCGGCTCCATCGATTTGAGCGCCGCGTCGCGGTAGTTTTGGTACCACTCGTTGGGCGCGAGGCTTTTGGCGGGCGGGCCCAGGCGACGGTTGACGTCAACAGTCCGGCGACTCCAGCTTTTGCCGAAGACACTTGCGAACTTGATGAGTTTGTGATAAGTGCTGCCTATGCCAAAGTTCCAACCCATCCAGAGTTTGTGTTCATGGCCAGCGGGAATTTCGCTGCCGAACTTCCAGTTGCCCAGGTCAAGACCCAGCATGCCGCAGACGAAGTCGGCGACGGCGTAGCCGCCGACGTAGGGCTTGCGATATTCCTCGAAGTCAACCATCACAGTTCGCTTCAGGTAGCGGTCAAGGTAAGGCAGCACGCCAAAGTGGGGCGAGCTGGTGGGGGCGTACCAGTCCAGGAAAACCAGGTGCGGGCGCGTGGGCTGCTCGTAGACACTGCGGAAGCCAGCGATGACATCTTCGGCAGAGTGGCGCCATGTGGGTTGGACGATGACGAGGCCAGCGGGATGCTCTTGCACAGCGCGTTGCAAGTTGCGCGGGTGGGGAATTTCGATTTGCTCGGAGGTGATTCCCAAGCGAGATTTGAGCTCGCCAGCGTGCAATGAAAAGCCCTGCGCGTGCGTGGTGGCGATCGCTTCGGTCTTCTCGCCTATGTTGACAATCAGCACGTGCATGCGCGGCTACGCCTTCACCAAGGCCGGCGCGTTCGTGGGGCTCGGCGGGGACAGAGGAATGAGACCTTCGAGACTGCGGCGAACATCGGCGACGAAGCCGCCTTTGCTGTAGTAGTTGCTCAAAACACGATTGGCGTTGTCGGCGATGCGAGCGGACTCCGCGGGGTGTTGTAGGCAGCGCTCGATGGTCTGCGTCAAGTCGGAGAAGTCCCACTTCACGGGGACGTAGGTTTCACCCGGAACGAAGATATCTGGGCTGGTGGCGACGTGTTCCATCGAGGGCTTGACGAGCAGGCACCCGCACGCGACCGCTTCGTAATCGCGGAAGCAGACTTCGCCCCAGCCAAAGGGGCTGAAGATGATTTTGCTGCGGAGCATTTCCCACAGGTATTCGCGGCGATTGACGCGATCGGTACCGGTGCAATTGAACTTGGCGGCGAGCGGGGTGAGCGCGTCTTGCGATGCCCGGCGGTAGGTGCCGTACCAGGTGTCGGTGGAGCCATCGCCGCAAGGGAGAGCGATGCGGCGATTGACATCGAAGCTGCGGCTTTCCCAGGCGCGGCCCAGCACGCGTGCTGGCTTGATGAGGCGTTCAAAGTCGCGGCTGATGCCGAAGTTCCAGCAGGAGAGGATTTTGTGGGCGTGCGCGGCGTCGATTGCGGAGCCGAAGTACCAGCCTTCGAGATTGCAGTTGAGCGTGCGTGCGGCGTGATCGCTCAAGACGTGGCCGCCTTGCCAGGGCTTGGAATAGGCGGCTGGATCGCGGAGCGCTTTGGTTTTCAGGTAGCGATCAACGAGTGGCAGAACCGCGAAGTGAGGAGAACTGGTGGGGTCGTAGGTATCAAGGTAGATGAGCTTGGGGCAGGTGGGCTGCGAGCGAAGCTGCTTGAGCAACTCAACAACGCGATCGATCGGCTCGGACCAGTTGGGGACGATGATGGCAGCGTCGGTGTGATACAACGTGATAGCGTGGGCGACAAAGTCGATAGTCGGGACTTCAGCGACAGTAGTTTCCACGCCGAGCTGAGTTCGAATCGCATCGTAGAAGCGGTGAAACCCGCTGAGTTGTGAGTTCACGACCGCGCCGCGATGTCTTCCAACGGAGATGACGAGCACGTGCTTCACGCCGATGCCTCGTTACCTCGCGTAAGCGGAGCGGCGGGTTTGCGGGCGATCCAGGTCATGGCACCGGCGACCTTGGCATCAACCAAGAGAGGACTATGCGGAGGGCGGCCTTTGCTTCTGCGACGCATATTTGCGAAGGCGACCTGCGCTTTGTACGCAGCATTGAAGAGGTTTCCTAGGACTGCAAAGCTGCGCATGGGGCCCATGAACGCCATGCGAGGCAGGGCTTTGAAACCGTGCCAACCACGACCGGGGTAGACGAAATCAATATCAAAGCCGCTCGCGAGCAACAGTTCGATGACGCCGTTGGGAGACATGTGAAAGAAACTCTCATCGTGCCAAGGCTCCATGAACGAACAGTTGCCCAAGTACATCCCGCCAGGCTTGAGTACGCGACGGGCTTCCAGTGCGGCCTGGATAGGTGAGGCAAGATGCTCGTTGACTGCGGCGGCGTAGACGCAATCGATGCAGTCATTCTTGATGGGCAGGAAGTGAGCATCGGCCAGCATGTCAGGTCCGCCGTGGGCTTGGAGGTGGGCGTAGACGCGGGTTTTGGAAACGTCGGTGCCGAGATAGTTGAGGCCCAGGCTCTTCATCCACGTGCGATTTTGTCCGCCGCCGCAGCCGATCTCGAGCACCAGCGAGCCGGTGGGCAATTTGGTGAGTGCAGTCGCTTGGGCCGCATCCATGTGATAGGGCAGTTGGCCAGTTGTGTTGGTGGGCGCGTAGTTCAGAACTCTGCGTTTGAGTTCATCGGGCACGACGCTGCGAGCGGACGAAAACGGGAAGCTGACCGTTGTCGCGGCGCGCTCGCTCATGAGGCGGGGAGTGCCCTCGACGATTTCAAATCGCTCGCCGCAGTGGGCGCAGCTTTCCGTGACCGATAGCGAGGCTCGGCAGACCGGGCAGATGAGCAGGTGATTCCAATCGTGTGACACACAAACCCTTTCGGCCATGGACGTATACGCGATCAAGACTATAACCCGTGAAGGGTGAAGCCGGTGGTTTATAGGGCGTCCGCGTCTGATACGACTGTAGCCAGCGTCACTTTTTTTGTTCCGATGCATCGAACTACGGATGACTGCTGACCCGGACATGCTTGTGACGCTGACCACTGCTCGAACTGAGTTCGAGGGTGCGAATCTCGTCAATGTGCTCAAGGCCGCTGGGATTCCGGCAAGGGTCTTTGCGGCGACGGCAAATACGATGCAGTGGGAAGCGGGTTACAGCGATCCGATCAAAGTGCAGGTGCGGCGGCAAGACTTGGAGCGAGCGGGCGAAGAGATTCGCCGCAACAAGCAAGCATCGGTTGATCTGGATTGGGACGAAATCGATGTTGGGCAGTTCGAAGACATGGCGGCGGAGGCCCGGCCGCGATTTTCGTTTGCGACACAGCGGAATCGGCGTCAGCGGCGCGCGCTGATTGCTGGCGTGGGGATGGCACTGATTACGTGCGGATTCATGGTGAGCATGATGGGGCCGCGGTTTGCGTTGCCAGTGGCAATTATGGCGGTGATGTTGGTAGTGGGGGCGTGGTTCAAATCGCGATAAGGCGAAGATACTACTGGCGTACCTCGTATACTCGGGCCGCAAGTACCGCCGCTTGGGTTGCAGTTCATCTTCTCGATCGCTCTTGTCCAACTACAGACTTTTCCAAGGAGCCACCATGCGAGATCCGCGACTTGACAAGCTTGCCAGCGTTCTTGTGAACTACTCGACAAAGGTGAAGAAGGGCGATGTGGTTGGCATTCTTGCTGATCCGATTGCGATGCCCATGGTTGAGGCGGTGTATGAAGCCGCGCTCAAGGCTGGTGGATTGCCGTTTTATGTGCCGCGGAGCGAGTCGTTGCAGGAGTTGCTTGTTGCGCATGGAACCAACGAGCAGATTGCGACGCCGCCGATCTTGATGAGCGATTACATTGAGCGCGTGGATGTTTCGATTGGGCTGTGGGTGGAGGTGAACAGCCGGTTCTTGTCGCGGTACGACTCGCAGAAGGCGGCGTTGCTGCAGCAGGCGCGGCGGCCGTTTTTGAAGCGATTTATGGAACGCGAAGCCGATGGCTCGCTGCGGTGGTGTGGCACGCAGTTTCCGACGCATGGCAGTGCGCAGGATGCGGGAATGAGCTTGCGGCAGTTCGAGGACTTTCTGTTCAGTGCGGCGTTGCTGCACTTGCCTGATCCAGCGGCGGCGTGGCGCGAGATTGAAGTGAAACAGCAGCGAGTGTGTGATTGGCTGCAGAAACGCAAGATGCTGCGATTTGTGGTGCCAGCGACGGATGGGACGGATGGGACCGATTTGCGTGTGGATGTGGACGGCGCGACATGGATCAACTGCTGCGGGCAAAGCAACTTTCCGGATGGAGAAGTGTTTGCCGGGCCGCAAGGGGTTGAGGGGCACGTCAACTACACGTTTCCCGCGGTGTATCAAGGGCACGAGGTTGAAGGCGTGCGGCTGAAGTTCAAGGGCGGGCGCGTGGTGGAGGCATCGGCGCGACGCGGCGAGGTTTTTCTTATCAAGATGCTCGATCAGGACGCGGGCGCGCGCGGGCTGGGGGAGATTGCAATCGGCACCAACTACGGCATTACGCAGTTCATGAAGAACACGTTGTTTGATGAAAAGATCGGCGGGACGTTTCATGCGGCGGTTGGGGCGGGCTATCCCAAGAGTGGCAGCAACAACGAGAGCGGGCTGCACTGGGACATGGTGTGTGATTTGCGGCCGCGAACGCTGGAGAGCGGAGTGCGCGTGGGCGGCGCGACGATTGAAGCCGATGGAGAGGTGTTCCATCGTGATGGTTTGTTTTTGATGGAGGGGTGGCCCGGGCCGGCGTGAGCGGTTTCGAGGGCTCGCGCCCTCGTGTTCGTGTTGGTTACTGCCTTGGCACTTCAACCCAGCAGTTTTCGGCGTGACGCACGATTGCGCCGGTGGTTTGGTAGATCACTTGCTCGGCGATGTTGGTGCAATGATCGGCGATGACTTCGCACATGCTGGCGGTTTCGTGCAGGTGGAAAGCGAACTCAACCGGGTACTTGCCTTTGGCGACTTGTTGCTCAGCTTCGCGCAGCAGCGCAGCCTTGAAAGCCCAGACGGCGTGCTGGCTTTGCAGCACGATGTTGGCTATTGAGGGGTCGTTGCGAGACAGGCTGGTGTTGGTGTCGCGCAGAATCCCGATCACGCTGTTGGCGAGGACGCGGAAAGTATCGGGGAAGGGCGTGGCGATTTGCGAGACAGCGGGGACCATCTCGGCGATATCGACGGCGACATCGGCGACGCGCTCGAGTTCGTTGTTGGCTTTGACGATGGTGAGCACGGCCCGCAGGTGCTGAGGATCAAGCGATGCGCCTTCACGCGTCGCGTCAGTCAGCAGCGAGACAGCAGCCTGCTCGATGGCGACGTCGGCGTTGTCGACGGCTTCGTCCATCTCGATGGCTTGGCTGGCGAGGTTGCTTTTGCGTTCAAACAAAGCGGCACACGAAAGCTCGAGCATCGCCTGCACGCGCGATCCTTGAGCCACCAGATCGGCCTTGATCTGCTGCGTGCGACTGGCGAAGCCTTCCGCGGTGGTGGGCATGGCAAAAGATAGGCTGCCTCGCGTCGGCATCCTGCTGCCAGCCGCGTCCGGCGCGTGTATCCTGCGACTTCGCGGCTCGCCGCTGGTTTCTCGCACCGGAATTCTCACAGGAAGCTCCCATGTCCTTCGAAATCATCAACGTCAAAGCTCGTCAGGTTCTTGATTCCCGCGGCAATCCCACGGTCGAGGTCGATATCGAGCTTGATTCGGGCATCAAGGGTCGGGCGGCGGTCCCTAGCGGGGCCAGCACGGGTGAGCACGAGGCGTGCGAACTGCGTGACAACGACAAGGGCGTGTATGTGGGCAAGGGCGTGCTGAAGGCCGTCGCGAACGTGAACGAACGCATCGCGCCCGAACTGCTGGGCATGGACGTGCGGTTGCAAGAGACCATTGACAAGTTGCTGCTGCAACTGGACGGCACGCCCAATAAGGCCAACCTGGGCGCGAATGCGATTCTGGGCGTGAGCATGGCTTGTGCGAAAGCGGCGGCTGAGGCGTGCGGGTTGCCGCTGTATCGGTATCTGGGCGGTGGTGCGGCGAAGGTGCTGCCGGTCCCCATGCTGAACATTTTGAACGGCGGCAAGCACGCCGACAACACCGTGGACTTCCAGGAGTTCATGGTGCAGCCGTGGGGCTTTGACAACTTTGCGGACGCGATGCGTGCGGGGACGGAAATCTATCACACGCTCAAGAAGGTTCTGCATGATGACCACTTGAGTACGTCGGTGGGTGATGAAGGCGGCTTTGCGCCCAACCTCAAGAGCAACGAAGAAGCCTTGCAGATCATCGAAAAGGCCGTGAAGAAGTCGGGGTACAAGTGGGGCGAGCAGATTTTCATCGCGCTTGATCCGGCGACCAGCGAATGCTGGAACGAAGCAGCGGCGGAAGGCAAGACCGGCTACAAGATGTTCAAGAGCACCAAGCAGGTGGTGAGCACCGACGAGATGATCGACATGTGGGCGAACTGGTGCAGCAAGTATCCGATTCGCAGCATCGAAGACGGCCTGGCGGAAAACGATTGGGATGGCTGGCGCAAGCTGACGGCGAAGCTGGGCGACAAGGTGCAGATTGTCGGTGACGATTTGTTCGTGACCAACAAGAAATTCCTGCAGCGCGGCATCGACGAAAAGTGCGGCAATGCGATTTTGGTGAAGGTGAACCAGATCGGCACGCTCAGCGAAACCTTTGACGCCGTGAACCTGGCGCAGCGCAGCCGATACAGCGCGATTTTGAGCCACCGCAGCGGCGAGACGGAAGATTCGACGATTGCGGATATTGCCGTCGCGACCAACTGCGGGCAGATCAAGACGGGCGCGCCCTGCCGGAGCGATCGCAACGCGAAGTACAACCAATTGATTCGCATTGCCGAAGACTTGGGTGATGCGGCGCAGTATGGGAACATTACTTGGTGGCGGAAGTAAGCGGCGGGGCAGTTGGGATGATTTGAGATTATCAGACACCGGCCGCTTTGGAGCGGTCGGTTTTTTTGTGGGCATAGTTTGAGTTTTGAATTGCGGAGGCGGGCGACGCGGGGGTTTTCATCCGGACCTTCGCAAAGCCTCAGGTCTGGCGTCGGGGATTAGTCACCGAGTAATTCGCGGGCGCGGGCGGCCATTTCATCGGCGAGAGTCGCGGTGTCAGCGTCGTCCTTGCTCTCGCTCACGTTTCGCATCGATTCGATATGCGCGACTTTGCGTGTGACTTCGCCCAGTTCAGCTTCGCCCGCGACAGTTGTACGAATTTTCTCCACGAGGCGGTCAAGCGTTTGGCCCACGTGTTTGCCGTCGCTGCCGACGATGGCGAGCCCCAGGCGCGCGAGGTTGAGCGTGTCTTGATGGGCGATCTCCGCGACGGCGGCTTGATGCTCGCGGTGAAGGCGGTCTTTGAGAGCGAGGATGACCCGCCGCTTGTCTTTGAGCGAGCGCGAGTCGTGGATGTGGATGTCGAACTGGAGGATGCCGATGAGCATGGATGGTGCGAGGGTATGTGAAAGATGGCGATGGGGGCGACAGGCAGACCGCCATCGAAAAATGAGCGCAGGGCGGCAAATGGAAAACGATCCGCCAACGGTGGCGGATCGGTGATCAAACGGTTCTTCAGTGCTTCGTCTCTTGCGTACTTCGTGCCTCGCCCGCTTCTTACAGCGTGCGCTTGACCTCAGTCTTGCGATAGCACTCCAGCACGTCGCCTTCCTTGATGTCGTCGTAGCCGTCGATCTTCATGCCGCATTCGGTGCCGCTGCGAACTTCCTTGGCATCGTCCTTGACGCGCTTGAGCTGCGCGAGTTTGCGATCATGTTCGACCACGATGCCGTTGCGCGTGACGCGGATGAGAGCATCGCGCTGCACGGTGCCGTCAGTGACGTAACAGCCAGCGATGTTGCCGACCTTGCTGACCTTGAAGACCGCACGGACTTCGGCATGGCCCAGGACTTCTTCGCGAATTTCCGGAGCCAGCAAGCCTTCGGCGGCCTTGCGCAAGTCTTCGGTAATGTCGTAGATGACCTGATACGTGCGAAGCTCGACGCCCTTTTGCTCGGCCATTTGGCGGGCCTTGCCGCTGGGAATGACGTTGAAGCCGATGATGATGGCTTTGCTGGCGTCCGCGAGAATGACGTTGCTCTCGGTGATGCCGCCCACGGCTGCGTCGATGACGCGGACCTTGACCTCGTCGGTCTTGATCTTCTCGCACTCGGCCCGCAGCACGTCCACGGTGCCTTGTTGGTCGGTCTTGAGAATAATGCGAATTTCCTTCGCAACCGGCTCGGTAGCTTGGGCATTTTGCATCTGGCTGAACAGACTGTCGAGCGTGAGCTTGGGAGCGGCCAGAGCCGTGTGGCGTTCGCGGTCGCGGCGTTGCTCGGCGGCTTCTTCAGCTTGCTTGAGCGAAGGCGTGACGTAGAACTTGTCACCTGCATCGCAGACTTCGTTGATGCCGCTGATTTGAATGGGCATGGGCGGCAACGCTTCCTTGATGCGTTTGCCCTTGTCATCGGTCATGTCACGCACGCGGCCGAAAGCTCGGCCCATGACGATGAAGTCGCCCACCTTGATGCGGCCTTGCTGCACCAGCATGTTCGCCACTGCGCCGCGGCCTTCTTCAACCTTGGCTTCGATGACGGTGCCTTGGGCAGGGCCTTCAAAGTCAGCCTTGAGTTCGAGCACGCTGCTTTGCAGGTCAAGGATGTTGAGCAGTTCGGGAATGCCTTGACCAGTTTGGGCCGAGACACGGACCATTTCGGTATCGCCACCCCATTCAACAACGTTAAGGCCTGCGGCAGCGAGCTGGCCCAGGGTCTTCTGAATCTGCGGTTCAGTGGCGTCGGGACGATCAACCTTGTTGAGCGCAACCACGATGGGCACGCCCGCCGCCTTCGCGTGGTTGATGCTCTCCACCGTTTGCGGCATGACACCTTCGGGCGCACTGACAACCAGCACGACAACGTCAGTGAGTTTCGCACCGCGAGCACGCATGCCGGTGAAGGCTTCGTGACCAGGGGTGTCAAGGAAGACGACTTGCTTGGTGCCGCCTTCGGCATCGGCGACTTCGGCGACGAACGCACTGGTCTTCTGCGTGATGCCGCCCGCTTCGCCTGCCGCGACGTTGGCGTTGCGAATGCGGTCGAGCAGGCTGGTTTTGCCATGGTCGACGTGGCCCAGAATAGTGACGACGGCACCGCGCTGGCGAACGTCTTTGTTGTCGCGCTTGATGAACTGATCGCTCACCGTTTCTTCGGCGGTGCGGGCTTCAACGACTTCGAGATCGATGTCAAAGTCCATCATGATCTCAACAGCCTTGGGCACTTCGAGCGGATCGTTGATCTTCCGCATGATGCCTTGCATGAAGAGCTTCTTGACGATTTCCGAAGCCTTGACGCCGGTGGTTTCGCTCAGGTCCTTGATCGTGAAGGGCGCAACGATCTTGATCCGGCCTTCGGCAGGACCGGTGTCCACCTGTCCCGGGCGGTTGAGTTCTTGCTTGCGCTTCTTGAGGAACCCGCCCGCGCGAGCCAAGCGAGCTTCGCGCTCAATGAGGTCCTGCTCGCTGAAAGTGCCTGGGCCGCCTGCCCATTCGGACGTGTTTGACAACCCACGACGACGCTCGGGCACGCCTGCGCCGCTGGAGCGTTTGTTGTTCGCGCTGCCTGCTGCACCTGCGCCGCTGGGGGCGTCCTTGCGACGCGGCGAGCGACCGCGGTCATCCTCACCTGGGCGGGCGGGGCCTCCGCCTGGGCCGGCGGGACGGTTCGTGCGCGGACGCGGCGGAGCAAGATTCTCCGGCGCTTCCATGCGGACGATTTTGGGGCCGCTGAGTTTGACGGGGGACTTGATCTCGAGCTTGGGACCCGCAGGCGAGACGGACGTGGGCCTGGTGGGCACGTTCATCAGCGGCGGGGCACTGGTGCGAGGTGGCGTGACGGGGCGCGACGGACCACCGGGGCCAGCTTGACCACCTTGGTCAGGCTTGGTCGGCGCTGAGCCGGGCGTATTGCTCGCGGCGGGACGCACCGGGGCCTGGCGCGGCGCGGGTGGCGGCTCGGGCGCGCTGGGGGCAATGACCGTGGCCTTGGAAATGTTGGTAGGCGAAACCGGCAGAGGCGTGGGCGGGGCCGACGGCGTGCGCGGCTCGCTGGTGAAGATCGAGCGAGGGATTGGCTTGTGCAGCGGCTTGGCTTCGGGCTTGGGGGCCTCGGCGGGCTTGGCGGCTTCGGGCTTGGCTGCGTCTGCTTTGGTCTCGGGCTTGGATTCGACTTTGGTCTCTGGCTTCGCGTCCGACTTGGCTTCTGGTTTGTGGTCGGCTTTGGCGTCGGCAGCCACGGGCTGGGGCTTGGCTTCGATCTGCGTATCGTCGGCTGGCTTCGCGTCAGTCTTGGCTTCTGGCGTCTCGACTTCGCCGTTGGCCTCGCCCTTCTTCTTGGCGGCGACCTTCTTGACGGGCTTGATCTTGTCCTTGTCAACCGGCGCAGCGTTTTCAACCGCCGTGGCGTGCTGCTGAGTGGGGTCGCTGAACCACTCCTTGATGGTGACGGCAAGACCCAGCGGGATGGACGAGATGGAAGTCATCGTGTCCGCGCCGGGAATCTCCTCAGCGCGCAGCTTGGCGATGATCACCTTGCTGTCGATGTTGAGTTCCTTGGAAATCTGGTGGATTTTGACCTTCGTTGCCGTCGCCAAGCGTTGACCTCGTTCTCGTGCCCGAACTTCAAGCAAAATCTGCGTGCATTTGCAGGTAAAGCACCTGCAAACCAAACCAGCCTTCGGACCAAATGGCCTGGACGTTTTTCAACGACGAGGCCGAGATTTGTAAAGCCTGAATTACTGACCCAAGATGTCCTTCGCCCGATCTTCCGCCGTGCCGTCGCTGGCTGGGGCAGCCGAGCTGCCACCCAGAATCGCGTCGGCGGCCGCATCGCCCGCGCTGAGGGCTTCGCCCGTCGCGGCAACGCGGTCGGCTTCTTCGCGAGCCTTGCGTTCCTTTTCGATCTTGTCCTTGGCTTGCTGTTCCGAAACTTCCTTAGCCTTGGTCGAGCACGTTTCGACAACCGTCGTTGCGGTTGCTTCGTCGATGGTCAATTCGCTGACCAGCACATCCGCGCCGACTTCTTCGATATCGAAGACGCTGACCATGCCCATCGCAGCAAGCTTGTCGGCGTGTTGCTCAGTGATCCCTGGGATGGTCTGAATCGTCGCGTACATCGTCTCCATGCCCTTGGTGAACTCTTCCTGCGTCAGGATGTCCACGTCCCAGCCCGTCAAACGAGCGGCGAGACGGACGTTTTGCCCGCGCTTGCCGATGGCGAGGCTGAGCTGGTCTTCACGAACGACGACGGTTGCGCGGCCCAGCTCAAAGCAGAGCGAGACTTCCGCGACTTCAGCCGGCTTGAGGGCGTTGCTGATGAGAATTTGGCTGCTCTCGTTCCAGCGAACGATGTCGATCTTCTCGCCGTTGAGTTCATCAACGATGTTCTTGATGCGCGATCCGCGAACGCCCACGCACGCACCGACGGCATCAACCTTGCTATCGATGCTGACAACGGCGAGCTTGGTGCGGTAGCCGGCTTCGCGGGCGATGGCTTTGACTTCGATCACACGCTCTGCAACTTCGGGCACTTCGACTTCGAAAAGTTTCTTGATGAAGTCGGGATGGCCGCGGCTGAGGACGATTTTGACCTGGCTGCCAGCTTCGCGAACGTCGAGAATCAGGCAGCGAACGCGGTCGCCAGCGGTGAACTGCTCGCCCGGAATCTGCTCGCTGCGGGGCATGAAGCCTTCGGCGCGATCAATGAGAACCACGAGGCTGCCGCCTTCATAACGCTGAGCGGTGCCCGTGACAACTTCGCCCATGCGCTTGCTGAATTCTTCGAAGATGCTGTTGCGTTCATCGTCGCGGAATTTCTGGATCATGACCTGCTTGAAGGTCTGAGCGGCGATGCGGCCAAAGGCCTGAGGAGGCATGTCGAGGGGCTCGCCGTGGCGGGTAAGCTCGAACTTGCCGGTCATGGTGTCAAGCGTGCAGGAGAACTCTTCGGTGTCGAGTGTGTTGAAATACTTGCGGGCGGCGGAGACCATCGCCAGTTCGAGATCTCGCACCAACACAGAGCGATCCACGTTGCGCTCGCGGCTGATGGAGTCCAGAAGGCGAATCATTTCCTGCGTGTTGATCTGTGACATGCGATGCTCTCTTTTCAAAGTCTGGCGAGATGTCAAATTACCGAGATGTCAAACGTTTCGGGCAGGCCAAGCTCTTGCGAACCATCGCCACCAAAAACACAACAGCCACGAGCGGCCTGCTGGCGACTCGTGGCATGCACTTTGGAGGCTGGGAACTTGCATTGCGAAGGCCGCAACGCGAAGGTACCGCAACCGCTCGGCGTGTTCTTACCTTCCCGGCACCTCCACATCATGGAGATAACCGCAAGGCTCGCTCACGCCCTCGGGCATCCAACCACCGCGCGAAATCGCGCGACATGGAATTGGACAGTTACCGAGCATGGGTGCAAACCAAAATCGCCATGATGTCCGCTCCGCAAGACCCGTGAACGACGAAACTGATCGCCGATCAGCAAGCCTTGTGACCAACGGAGTATAGGGGATGGTTTGGGGGGGATCAATAACCGGGGGGACGACCCTCACGGTTGCCGCTGGTATCATCCCCCATGGCCACCTACTACCAGCTCGACTTTGAAAAGCCCATCGTTCTTCTTGATCAGCAGATCGAGGCTCTGGATGTTCGGATGAAGGCCGAGTCGGGCGGCGGGGCCGAGGCTCTCAAGGCGGAGATCGCTGGGTTGCAAGAGCAGCGGCAGGCGTTGCTGGAGAAGACGTATCTGAATCTATCGCCCTGGGAGACGGTGCGGGTGGCTCGGCACCCCAATCGGCCGCAGACGCGCGATTATCTGGCAATGATGTGCCGGGACTTTGTGGAGTTGCACGGCGACCGGCGGTTTGGTGAAGACCCGGCGATTGTGTGTGGCTTCGCGCGGATTGGGGCAAGCCCTGGCATGAAAGTCCTGATCGTTGGGCATCAGAAGGGCAAGCAGGTTGCCGAGCGGCAGGCGTGTCACTTTGGGTGTGCGCACCCAGAGGGGTATCGCAAAGCCTTGCGGTGCATGCAGATGGCCGAGAAGTTTGGCGTGCCGGTGGTGACGCTGGTGGATACGCCCGGGGCCTATCCGGGTCTTGGAGCCGAGCAGCGCGGCCAGGCAGAGGCGATTGCGGTGAACATGCTGGAGATGTCGCGTTTGCGGACGCCAATTGTGAGCATTGTTATTGGTGAGGGCGGGAGCGGCGGTGCACTGGGCATTGCGGTGGCAGATAAGGTGTCGATGCTGGCAAATAGCTGGTACAGCGTGATTAGCCCCGAGGGCTGTGCGGCAATTTTGTGGAAAGAAGCCAACCCGCAGACAAACAACGCGGCCGCGAAGAGCCTGCGGTTGACGGCGAAGGACAATCTTTCGTTTGGAATTGTGGATGAAGTGGTGCCAGAGCCCATCGGCGGGGCACATCGCGACCCCCGGGCGACGGCGAATGCGGTGAGCGCGTGGGTATTGGCGAAGTTGGCTGTACTGAAGAAGACATCCATGGATCAGATGCTGGAGAATCGGTACCAGCGGTACCGGAAACTGGGCGTCTATTTTGAGCAGGCTGAGCCGGTGGGAGCCTGAACAAAAGGTTGCCGGGGGCTTGAGGGGTTCTGAACATTCGTCTTTGATTCATTGACTATGGCCCGATACCCTCCCCACCCATTTCCTAAGGATTGGTCTGCGTTGAGATTGCATTCTCGCGCGATCTGGAGGCCTGACCGTGGCGAAGAAAGCTGTAGCCAAGAAGCCCGTAAGCAAGCCTGTACGGCCCGCCGTGAAGGGCGCGAGTAAAGCCGCGGCATCTGCGGTGAAAAAGCCCGCGTCCAAGAAGGCCGCGCCCGTCGCCAAAGCGCAAGTGAAAAAAGTAGAGCCCAAGAAAGTCGAGTCGAAGAAAATCGAAACGAAAAAGCCTGAAGTGAAAAAGCCCGAGCTTAAGAAGCATGATCTGAAAAAATCAGAGGCGAAAAAACCCGAAGTCAAAAAAGTCGAAGCCAAAAAGCCTGAAGTCAAAAAGGCCGATGGCAAGCCCGTGATTGCTTCCAAGACTGACGTCAAAACCGCCCTTCCTGCTGGCAAGAAAAACATCACCGTGGTAGAAAAGCCCGCGCCAAGCAAAAAAGTTAAGCCGCCACTGCAGCCCATGATGCCGCCTGGCATTGGTCGCCTGCTAATGGACGGCAAGGGGCCGCGCAAGCCGCTGATTTCGAGCGGCCCCAAGGCGGCACAGGTCAAGCCGCTGGGTGCACACGGCGAAATGTACGACGAAGTCGTGGCGCCGATGGCCAAGCCCAAGACGCCCTTCAACAAGAAGCAACTGGAAGAGTTCCGACAGATTCTGCTCCGCAAGCGCGGCGAGCTCGCGGGCGATGTGGTTGCGATGGAAGGTCAGGCTCTGCAAGGCACCAGCGGTGCGCTCAGCAACGTGCCCAGCCACATGGCCGAGCAAGGCAGCGAGGCGTACGACCAGTCGCTTTCGCTGGAGTTGGCGGACAAGAACCGCAAGCTCATTCGCGAGATTGATGATGCGTTGACGCGTATCGAAGAAGCCAGCTACGGCATGTGCGAGTTGACTGGCAAGCCCATTCCGATTGATCGCCTGACGGAATTGCCATGGGTTCGGTACACCATCGAAGCGCAGCGTGAGATTGATCGCCAGCAGATGACGCGTGCGTAATTGTTCGAGTCTTTGGCGGTTGGCTTTGCGTGACTGATTCAACCACACAAGTTCCCGATGGCTCGCTTGCGTGGCATTCTCGCCGGGCTTGGGCGTGGTTTCTCGTGACTATCGCGCTGAGTTTCACTATCGACATCGCGACGAAGTACATCGCGTTTCACCAGATCGCCGGCACGCCCGTAGAGGTGCATCGCGAGGAAGTTGTGGCTGCTACGCCTCGGCTGTGGACGCTGATTCCGCAGCACACGCCTGTCACGGTTGTTCCCAAAGTTCTTGATTTCACGCTGGTGCTCAATCCGGGCGCCGTCTTTGGTATTGGTGCTGGCAAACGCTGGTTCTTCGTGGTCTTTACGGGATTTGCGATTGTCATTGGCACCTACGTTTTTGCCAAGCACACTCGCTCGCGCGATTGGCTGATACATGTGGCGCTGGGTTTGGTTCTGGGCGGCGGGCTCGGCAACCTGTATGACCGGTTGCTGTACGCGTGCGTGCGTGACTTCATTCATCCGCTGCCGGGCGTGCTGTATCCATTTGGCGTGCCTGCAAGTTGGACGAATCGTGAGGTTTGGCCATATGTGAGCAATGTTGCAGATGCGTTTCTTATCATCGGTGTGGTGATTTTAGCATGGCGTGCGATCAAGACGCCCCCGCCGCAGACGCGACGCTAGCAGCGTACATTTCCGGATATGAACCTGCGCCCCTTGCTTGCTGCGGTCTTCACCAGTTGTGTATGCGTTCTGACGGGTTGCAACATCGTTGGTCCGGCGTACGTGCTTATTCACGGCCCTGAGAAAACTCCCGCGGCGTATCGGCTTGATCCCAAGAAGCCCACGGTGGTTTTGGTCGACGATCGCGCGAGCGTCTTGCCGCGACGCAGCCTTCGCACCACGATTGCTGGGCGAGCGTCGCAAGAAATTCTCAATGAGAAGGCCGTCGAAACCGTGATCGATGCGAAGGCGATTCAGGCATTGCTTGCTCGCGACCCGGCGGACAGGCCAACGCCAATAGCGACGCTGGGAATGAAGGTACAGGCGCAGCAGATCGTGTATGTGACGATGGACAAGTTCGCGCTCTCGTCTGACGGCGCAACGTATCAGCCGTTTGCGGACGCGCGGGTGAAGGTGATTGATGTCGAAACCGGGCGAGCGTGGCCCGAGCAAGCCGAAGGACATCCACTGCGTGTGGTCCTGCCGATTCAGCGCGATGATTTGCCGAGCGGAGCTGGTGTGCTGGCGAAAGCACAGGAAGCACTTGCGGATCGCGTGGGCGTTGAGCTGAGCCGGCTGTTCTACCGATTCAACACCAATGATCGCCCGATGGATACACGGCCCAACTGACGCTTGGTCGTTCAGATTTAGTTACGTGCGAATCCAGCTCCGTGCGAACCCTTCACGTCATTCAGCCGCTGCCTGCTCACGACACGATTTTGCGTGGCGCTCGCGGCAACGTTCACACCGCGACATCCTCGCTCGCAGCTTTGCGAGCGATTGTCGCCAGCGACCGCAAGTCCAGTGAGGAGCATTACGTCGTGTGCATAGGCGGCGAGGCGTCGCAGCTTCTTGCTCGCTCGGCGGGGCTTGGCAATTTGATTCGTGTCGCACCCGCGCTCGGCAGTGCGACGCGCGCGGCATCGCAACTGCGGCGAGTGCTCGCGGGGCTGGGCCGAGTTGATATGGCTATTGGATGGGGCGAATTTGCCAGCGATATTGCGTTCAAACTTCATCAAGAGGCAGCGTGGTGGAAAGTCTCGTCGCGATCCGGTGAGATCATTCGAATGTCGGAGCGAGGCGAGGCAACTGGCGACGCAATCGAGCTGCCTTGGCACATCGCAACGCGGCCTCGTGCGATTGATCGCGCGATTGCTCGCACGCAACTGGGCTTGCCCGCGTTGCAGCCTTGCTTGGGCTTGCTTGCTGACAATGTCGCGGCGGCGGATGCGACTGAACTGATGCTTTGCGTGTCGGTGCTGCATGCGGCGGGGCTGACTCTGAGTGCTGCGCTGCCGGCGCAGCTTGCAACAGCAGACCATGCGGCGACGCATGTGCAACTGGGCACGTACACCCGCGAGACGGCGTTTGTCGCCGTCGCGCCGCGTGCGTGGGCGCATGCGTGCGATGTGTGCATCATCGGCGATGGTCCTGTGTTCGCGGCTGGGTTGCTGCTGTGCACTGCACTTGCGGCAAACTGCGCGGTAGTTGTGACGCGTGCGACGCAGCTCGCGCTGGGCATTGATCTTCCCGAACTTGCCGCGATTTCACCTCGCGCGACTGATTACGCACGGATTATCTTGCCGCTGATGGATGATGCAGCGCACCGTGCGCGAAGCATCGAGCAGTATCGCACGGTGATATCGCAACTTCACGTTCCGACAATTGCTCAAAGCTGGCGAATCATCACTCGTACGCTGGTGTGATATGTCAAACGATGCCAATCAAACTCATGCGTTGCTGTTTGTGTGCTTGGGGAACATTTGTCGCAGCCCGCTGGCGAAGGCGATTTTCGTGCATCAAGCCACGCAGCGCGGCGTGCTCGGACGGTTCACGATTGATAGTTGCGGCACGGGCGGTTGGCACGCCGGAGGACCGGCTGACCCGCGCAGCGTGATGGTTGCTGCGAAAAATGGCGTGACGCTTGAACACGTTGCGCGGCAGGTGCGAGAAGACGACTTCGAGCGATTTGATTTGCTGCTGGCGATGGATCAGAAAAATCACAGCGATCTGATTGATCTTGGTGCATCACGGGAGAAGGTCAAGCTGTTTCGTTCGTTTGATCCAACGCTCACGGATGTGGTGGCTGAAGGAGCGATGCACAAGCTCGATGTGCCCGACCCGTACTACGGCGGGCACGATGGTTTTGACCATGTGTATGACATGCTCTGGCGTGCGAGCGAAGGGCTGCTGGCCCGTTATACATCCTAATTTTGCCGAAATGGATCGACTTGCGAAGCGACGGAATTCTGGTAACATGTGACCATGATTTTCTCACGCCGCGATGCTGACGCCGACTCCGACCAGCCTTCCGTCTGGTCCGATCCCATGCTCCGAAATTTACTGATTGGACTAGGCGCGGGCGGAATCGTCGCGACGGCGCTTGTGTGGCTCATAGCAGGCTGGGTGCCGGGCGTGATTGTGGGCTTGCTCGCGCTTGGTGTCTGGCAAGGGCTATTTCGCGGAGCCGCGGAAATCGTCGGCCTTGCAATCGGTCTGCTGGTTGCGATGCTGCTCGCGCCGCCGCTTGGCCGGGCGTTTGAAGGGATTTTCAGCACCGTCTTGGGAACGCAGGGGTTGACGAATCGACTAGTCTCGATCTTACTCGTGGGCTTTGTAATCACCGCAACGTGCTGGGTTGCCGGAGCGGTCATTGCAAAACGCATCGTAAAGAGCAAGCCCGAGTGGTTCACGATCAATCGCTACATCGGTGCTGGTTTAGGCGGCATTGAAGGCTTGTTGCTTGCTGCGTGCCTGGTGTGGATTCCTACCGCAATTCGCCCAGTCGCTGCGATGCGCGCGGCCGCTGAGCAAGACGAACGCATTTACGACGCTATGGCAGACGGAACGTACACGTATGGCGACCCTGCACCTTCAGCCAAGAGCAAGTCGCTCGCAGAATGGCTGCTCGCACGCGCGAACGACGTTGACAATTCCGCTGTTGGCAGCACGGTGAACGCTGCCAACCCGATGAGCAGTTCGCAAATTCTGGATGTTGCTGAGGATTACCTTGCCGTCCTTCGCGATGAGGACGCGACGAATGCACTGCAAGCCTCCGACGTATGGAAGGAAATGCTCGCGATGCCCAGCGTTGCGCAAGCCAGAGGCGTGGTTGAGGCTGATCCATCGCTACAGCAAGTTTTTGAGCAAGAAGGCTTCAACATTAGTGCTTTACGGGCCTTGCTTGATAGCCCCACGGTGTTGAAAGTAATGGATGAAACCGATATCCGCGCGGAACTTGAGCCGCTTGCGCCGCGGCTGATTGCTTCGATCAAGCAGGCTCGCGAGAACATCAAGCCGATACAACCATTTGATGGGGGTGCGAGATAGCTGCAAGCGTCCGCGACCTTGTCGGTTTGTCAGGTCGAGTGCCTACTGAACCACATGTTGCAGCCAAGCCGTCACGGCTTCGGCGTGCGTGAACGTGACCAAGTGCCCTGCTGCCGCTAGCGTCTTTGTCGCTTGCTTTCGTACGTCGGGAATCACGCTGTCGCATTCGCCATGCAGGTGATGCACAACCACGCCATTTTCTCCCGGCTCATTCGCTACGCCTTTGGGTTTGCCTTCCCACGTTGCACACGCCCAACTCGACCAGTTTAAAAACGCTGGATCATTCGCTTTGGCCATCCCCACCAGCAACGCAGTGTGTTCCTCGCTCAGGCGCTCTTGCTTCGCGAAGTGTTTGGCATAGGGGCCGTACATCAGTCGTTGCACAAACGCCGGCACCAAACCAGCCATTCTTTGTTGCCGCTCGAAATCTGGCAAGATCTGTGCTCGACTTCGTACGCCGCAAATAAGCACGACGCCAGATGGTTTGGGCGATAAATGCTGCACCATTTCCAACGCGACTTGTCCGCCGAATGAGAAGCCGCCGACGAAGTAACGTCCGCGCTGGCCGCTGCTTTCTCGAGCAGTTTGCAACGCCTGCGCCATCCGTTTCGCGTAAGTTTCCAGACGCTCCCTCCCAATCGGCATGATCCACGCAGGCGTTTGTAACTGCGGCATCACCTGTTTCTGCGGTTCAAAGAGCCGAGCGTCAGCGGCCAATCCCGGAAGCATGTACAACGTGGTCGAAGCAGTTTGCATGATTGCTCCAAGCATACTACCCGCGAGGTCCATACCGGGAGCGTGAGAGATAACCAATCTCGTTTCGCGTTCAAGGCTTGCTCGCGTAGTCCGCCGTCCATTTATCCGATTGCAGACCACATGCACACACCCGACCTGCATCGCATTCGCGCCAGTTTCGCATGGTTCTCGCCGTGTGGACCTGCGCTGATCGCCCAGGCCGTCCGTCTCGCCGCTGACCGTGACGATGACATCCGGTCACTCTTGCCCGAGAACCAGGAGCATCTCAACACGTTGCTTTTTCGCACGCTGGGGCACATCGTCAAGCACGCGGATAACTTCGCGCTGCTTGAAGCGCAGATGGCGACGGTTGCGAGTCGAGCAGCGAAGGCGGGCGTTCGTCCTAAGCAGTTGCCGCTGATGCGAGATTCGCTGCTGGCGGCACTGGGGGCGCTAGCGGGCGAACAGTGGACGCCAGCACTTGCGCGTGATTGGGAAACGCTGCTGGATGCAATCATGGGCACGATGCTGGCGGCTCCGAGTGTGACACGGCAAGCCGCCTAAGCCGGCTCCGTCACGCCGCTGTTTCTGGTCTCTACCATCTCGCGTGTTATCTCCCTCGGCTGTAGTTTCAGCCCCGCGCATCCGCTCATTGCCCACGCTCGTTGCGAACCAAATCGCCGCTGGCGAAGTTGTTGAACGGCCGGCAAGTGTCGTGAAGGAACTGGTCGAGAATGCGCTGGATGCGGGGTCTACGCGCGTTCAACTCGACATCGAATCAGGCGGCATCGAGCTGATTCGCGTGACGGACAACGGCTCGGGCATCGCTCGCGAAGATCTGCCGCTTGCGATTGCTCCGCACGCGACCAGCAAAATCGCAAGCGTCGATGACTTGGATCAGATCGCCACGCTCGGGTTTCGCGGCGAGGCTCTCGCGAGCATCGCGAGCGTTTCGCGATTGATGATTCGCTCGCGCAGTGCGCAGAGCGACGACGCGGCTGAACTTGAGGTCGAGGGCGCGAACATCAAGCCCATTCGCCCGGCGAGTGGAAACGTTGGCACCACCATCACCGTTCGCAATCTGTTCTTCAACACGCCGGCACGTCGCAAGTTTCTCAAGACGATCAATACCGAGCGAGATCGCTGCGCTGAGACGTTTCAGGCTCTCGTGCTCGCGCACCCCAACGTCGCATTTGTACTCACCATTGACGGCAAACGCACAATTGATGTACCGGCAAATCAAGGGCCGCATCAACGCACGCTCGCGATTCTGGGCAAGGAGCTGGAATCGCAACTTGTTCCGGTTTCTGCCGATCGTTTTGATGATTCACGCGGCGTCTCGCTATGGGGACTCGCCGGGCTTCCGAGTCTCGCGCGTGGCAGTACCAAGGGCCAGCACATTTTTGTCAACGGTCGCAGTATTCGCGACAAAACGATTCAGCATGCAATCGCCGAGGCATATCGAGGTCTCATAGAGCCTGGGCGTTACCCGACGGTGCTGCTCATGCTTGATATGAGTCCGCAGGGCGTAGATGTCAATGTGCATCCGCAAAAGGCTGAAGTCCGTTTTCGCGATAGCGGTTTGGTACACAGCGTGGTACTGCGAGCGCTGCGTGAGGCTCTGCAAAAGGCTGATGTAACCCCAACGGTTCTGAGTCTGCGACCGCAGCTTGCATGGAGTCCTAGTAACACCAATATGCCCGGACAGTTGGGACTGGCGAGCGAGCTCATGGGTGCGCAGCAGCCGACTTCCACGGGCTTGCCCGCACAAGAAGTCTCGCCCACGATCGCGGCCGCGAAGTTCGCCGAGTTTTTCAGCAAATTTCGCCCGGGCCAGCAGCAGTTTCCGCTGTCATTGGCCGAGGGGATCGAGCAGGCTGACAGGCACGAGCGTGAAAGAGCGAGTGGGCGAACGAGCGAACGAGCGAACGAGGGGAAGGCAGCCAGCGGGAGTGCTGAGCACGGCGGGAGCGAGCGATTGACGCACGAAGCGACCGTGCATCAGGCCCGTGCATTCGCGATTGAATCTTCGCAGCCTCTGCTGCAGGTTCACAAGTCGTATGTGATCACGCAAGACCTGCAAGGCGTGGTCATCATCGACCAACACGCGCTGCATGAGCGTGTGATGTTTGAGTATCTTCTCACCCGTGTCTCGCAGGGTACTCTTGAGCGTCAGCATCTGCTCGCGCCGCAACCGATTGATGTTTCGCCGGCACAGATCTCGCTTCTACCTGCTCTGACGCCGCTGCTCGATCGAATTGGTGTCGAAGCCGAGCCGTTTGGGCCGCTTTCCATCGCTGTTCGAGCGTTTCCCAGCTTCCTATTTGAACGCGGCGTCGATATCGAGCCGTTCATGCAGGAGTTGTTCACCAAAGCAGAGCGAGGCGAATTCGCGAATGTGAGTGCCGTGCCCAATGCGCAAACCTCATCAGCTTCGCTCGAGCATGCCCTGCGCGATGTTCTCGACATGATGGCGTGCAGGGCCGCGATCAAGGCTGGCGATGATCTCTCCACGGGCGAACTGTCCGAGCTCGTCAAACTCCGCGAAGACGTTGAACGCAGCAGCAATTGCCCGCATGGCCGGCCCACCAGCATTCGTCTGACCATTCGCGAACTCGAAAAACTCTTCGGCCGGGCTTGAACGTTCGGGCGTGCAAACTCTCTACTCTCTCGCGTGCCCCTCGTCTCCGATACCGGCATCTGCGTCCGAGCATGGGACTGGTCCGAAACCAGCCAGACTCTCTGGATTTTTACGCGCTCGCTGGGTTTGCTGCGCTGCCTTGCGAAAGGAAGCAAACGCGCGAACAGCACCTTCTCAGGCGGCGTCGAACTCCTGACGCGCGGCGATCTCATCGTCAGCACGCGTGCCCTTGAGAAAGACTCGCAAAGCATGACCACGCTCACGACGTGGGACCTTGCTGAGATTTTTCCCGGCGCGCGTGCGACACTGACCAGCTTTCACGTGGGCATGGCCATGCTCGACCTTGTGCAACACTCGATGCACGAGAACGATCCGCACGAGCAGGTGTTTGACACCCTCGTCGCATCACTTCGGCAGCTAGGTGAGCCGAGCCGCGATGTTGCCGCGATCGCGACCGTCGCGTGGATCATTCTCGTTGAGACCGGTCACACGCCCGAACTCGCTCGCGATGTACGCAGCGACGGGCCGCTGCAGGAAGCCAAGTCATACGCATTCTCGCCGCGACTGGGCGGATTTACACGCGATGATTCAACCGCGAGTTCTCCTCCGACATCCTTGTCTTGGACAACACGTTCAACCGTCGAAGTCGGTCCGCTCTGGCGCGTTCGCGACACGACGCTGGCACTTTTCCGAGCACTCGCTCGAGACACAAATGTACTCGCCGCGCAGCCATCGGCACATGACGCTGCAACCACGCTGCGTGCGGCAAAGCTGCTGCTCATGTACTTTCGCGAAGTCTTCCAATGCGAGCCCAAAGCAGTGGGTGTGCTGCTTAAACGCTGGACGTGAGTGCGTTGTATGCTTTCAGAAGACGCACTCACACGTTGAAATACTTCGCTGCCGGGTGGTGCACAATGATCGCGCTGGTACTCTGCTCAGGATCAATCTGCCAGTTTTCTGTGAGCTCACAGCCGATGCGCTGCGGCTCAAGTAGCGTCCACAGTTTCTCCTGGTCTTGCAAGTTGGGGCACGCCGGATACCCAAAGCTGTAGCGCGAGCCTTGATACTTCTGCGTGAACAAGTCCTTGATTTTCGGCGAATCTTCGCCTGAAATGCCAAGTTCCTGCCGCATTCGCTTGTGCCAGAACTCAGCGAGTGCTTCCGCAGTTTCAACTGCCAGTCCGTGCAAGTACAAGTAGTTGGTGTAGTCATTCGCCTGAAACAACTTGTTGGCTTCCACTGTTGCAGTTTTGCCCATCGTCACACAGTGCATGCCAATCACATCGACATGATCGCTCGTCACCGGTCGGAAGTAGTCGCTGATGCAAAGCCGGCGTTTGTCACTCTGGCGAGGGAACGTAAAGCGAAGGCGTTCCCCCGATCGCTTCGCATCATTCCAGATCACCAGGTCGTCGCCGTCAGCGTTGCAAGGCATGTACCCATAAACAACCTTGGGCTGCAGAATGTTCTCGCGCTTGCATGTTGCCTTCCACTGCTCAAAAACCGGCATGATCTTGTCTTCAACAAACGCTTCATACTCGCCGTCGCTCATCGCCCCCTTCTTTACCTGCCACTGTCCGCGGAAGAGTGCAATTGGGTTGATGAACGGATACAGGTCCTCAAGATTCAACGTCTCGACGACGCGCGTTCCCCAGAATGGCGGCGTCGGCACGCGATTATCCATGGTCGTTTCGCTGCGTGTATTCACGCTCGCGTCGCGTTCCAAAACTGCCGTCCCAGTGCTCGCACCAGCGTTCGCCGCAGCCAACTTTGCGATGCGAGTCTGGTTGATGGAGTCTTCCGCCGCAGTGCGTTTGCCCAGCCGCTCCGAAATTTCGTTCGCGAGCGTGTTGCTCTGGCCGCTCATCAACATATCCATCGTGCGCAGGCCTTCAAATGCATCGCGCCCGTAATACACACTGCCTGTATACACGCTTCGCAAGTGCCCCTCGCAGTAATGCCGCGTCAGTGCCGCACCACCAAGCAGAATGTCGGGCTTCATGCCTTGCCGATTAAGTTCGCGCAGGTTTTCTTCCATCACCGTCACACTCTTGACGAGCAGGCCCGACATGCCGATGGCATCGGCCTTGTGCTCTTGCCACGCCTTGATGATGGCATCAACAGTTTGCTTGATGCCGATATTGACAACCGTGTAGCCGTTGTTGCTCAAGATGATGTCGACAAGATTCTTGCCAATGTCATGCACGTCGCCCTGCACCGTTGCGAGCACGATCTTGCCTTTGCTCTGGCCTTCCACCTTCTCCATCAGCGGCTCAAGCTGCGCAACCGCCGTCTTCATCACTTCGGCACTCTGCAGCACAAACGGCAACTGCATCTTGCCGCTGCCAAACAACTCGCCGACGGTCTTCATGCCGTCGAGCAAGTGATCGTTGATGATCGCGAGGGGCGGGTAGACCTTCAACGCATCTTGGATCGAATCCGTCAGGCCTTCTTTTTCGCCGTCGATGATGTGGGCTCGCAGCCGCTCTTCAACTGTTGAGTCCGCAGCGGACTTTTTCTTCGTCGTCGTGGTAGCTTGCACATCTTTGAACAACTCGATGAACACCTGCAGCGGGTCAAAACCTTCGCGGCGACGATCGTAAATCAAGTCCAGTGCTGCATTCCACTGATCATCAGGAATCTTGTTTCGCGGCAGAATCTTGCTGAAGTGCAGAATCGCGCTCGTCAGCCCGGCCTCTTGCAGTTCGTGCAAGAACGCGCTGTTGAGCACAGTGCGCGACGCAGGCGACAACCCAAAGCTCACGTTGCTCAAGCCCACCGTCGTCTGGCAAAGCGGTAGAGCCTTACTGATGCGTCGCACGCCTTCAATGGTTTCAAGCGCGCTGCGACGATCGCTCTCCATGCCTGTACTCACAGGCAGCACGAGCGGATCGAACATGATGTCTTCCGCCGCCAAACCGTGCACTTGCGTCGCACGATCAAACGCTCGCTGCGCGATTGCCAGCTTGCGATCTGCCGTCCGCGCCATGCTCGCTTCTTTATCTTCGTCAATCGAGCCAATCACGAGTGCGGCGCCGTACGTCTTCGCGAGCTTGCAGAACAGATCAAACTTGTGTTCACCATCTTCAAAGTTCGCACTGTTGATAATGCACTTGCCCCCCGCCACGCGCAGCCCCGCTTCGATGGTCTTCGACTGCGTGCTATCCAACATCAACGGCACGTTCACCTGTCGCACGGTGCGTCGCACAACTTCTTCCATGTCCTTAGCGTTGTCGCGGCCGGCGTAGTCAACGTTGATATCCAGCACGTGCGCGCCATCATGCCGGACCTGCTCGCGAGCCAAGCTCACGATGCCGTCGAAATCTTCGGCCTCCAAAAGCCGCTTGAAAGCCCGCGATCCGGAGGCATTCATGCGCTCGCCGATGATCAGAATCGAATTGTCCTGGCGGTAATCCTGCGTTGAATACAGCGACGTGACCGCAGAAGGCAGCGACGGCTGCTGCATGAGTGCGGTTGCACCTTCGCTGGTTGCGTTCAGACGCGTTGAACTCCCGCGTTCGATTGCATCCACGATGTTCACAAGCCGGGCAATGTGCTCAGGCTTGGTGCCGCAGCACCCGCCGATGATTCGCACATTGTTTTCGCGAACGAACTTGTCCATCGCTTCGCCGAACGGCTCGGCTCCCAGCGGAAACTCCGTTCGCCCTTCAACCAAAATCGGCAGCCCTGCGTTGGGCATGACTGAAATCGCTCGCGGAATGCCAGCACTATTCTCGCCACGAATCCAGTGCTCGCCCAGCCACTTCACGTGCTCACGCATCTCCACAGGCCCGGTCGCGCAGTTGAGCCCCAGCGACACAATCGGATATCCCGCCAGCGCTGTTGCCGCTGCCGAAATCTCCGTTCCCAGCAGCATCGTGCCCGTGTTTTCAATCGTCACGCTCACCATGATCGGCACATCAAGGGCCGTCTTGCCTGCATCTGCGAGTGCACTCATCACGGCGTTGATCACGCACTTGATTTGCAACAAATCCTGGCACGTTTCAATGATGAAGCAGTCGACGCCGCCAGCGATAAGCCCGCGTGCCTGCTCCTTGTAGCTCGCGAACATCCCATCCCAGTCGATGTTTCCCAGCGTGATGAGCTTTGTTCCAGGCCCCATGCTTCCCGCAACAAATCGCGGTTTGTCGCTGGTGCTGAACTTCTTCGCCGCCGCTCGCGCCAGGTGCGCTGCTTGCACATTGAGCGCGAATGCCTCATCCTGCAACTCAAACTCCGCCAACACATGCGGCATGCCGCCGAACGTATCGGTCTCGACCACGTCCGCACCGACGGCGAAGAACGATTCGTGAATCGACTGAATCAGTTCAGGCCGACTCTTGACCAGAATCTCCGGGCAGTTCTCCTTGCCCAAAAAGTCTCGCGTGACATCCAAATCCACCGCGTGCGTCGCTGTACCCATCGCGCCGTCAAACACGAGTCGGCGGCGAGCCAGGGCGGTCAAAAATGAACTGTTGAAAGTGTTGCTCATGGTCAAGAATCTCTATCGGCGGTGGAGGCGTTGGAAAACGCACACACCGCAAAAACACATGCCGGGCCGTGAGGAGAATCGAAACCTCCAAACAGCCCCAACATCGAGACCTCGACCGGGCTTCTTTGCTGCCACTCGCCACACGAGGCGCCACAGCAAAGCGAAGGTGCCGACTTTCACGGCTAGATTGATCTATTCTACGCGCATCACGGCCAACAACCCACCCGGGGGCACCCCCGATTCGTCCCTATAACGCAGATTCGTTTGCGTCGCCTCACCGCACGCCCGGATTACTTCTCGCTCGCAATGCCCGGTGGCACACTCGCGGTAACTGTCGTCGCTGGCTTGGGCACCTCGACGGTTGGAGCCGTACCCACAGCCTCCATAGCTTCACGTTGCAGCAACTGTCCCTCGATGTGCTTGCGTCGTGCGATTTTTATAGCAGTAACGCCAATGAAACTGATCAGCAGCAGAGCGAACATGTACACGACGCGCGCCCGGCCCATGGCTACCAGCGCGCCCATCACTGCAAACGCCCCGGCGATCAAGTACAACACCAGTACCGACTTTTTCACGCCTAGCGCACGCTTCAGGATATGGTGAATGTGCTGATCGTCCGCCGCCGAGATGCTCTTGCCTTCCATCTTCCGCCGGACGATTGCCAGCGCAGTATCCAGAATCGGCAGCATGAACGCTATCAAACCCGCCGCGACGTAATGCGTTTTGCCCGTATCGCCCAGCGAGAAAATCAGCACGCACATGCAGTAGCCCAAGAGCAAACTGCCAGCGTCGCCCAGGAAAATCGTCGCGGGATTGAAGTTGTGTGGCAGGAATCCAAGGCACGCGCCCAGAATCGCCATGCACAAGATGATGCGCTGACTATCGCGAGGACCATCATCCAGCAACGCCAAACTGAGTGCAATCACAAGCAAGCCAATGCTCGTGATCGCCGTCGTTCCCGAGCACAAGCCATCAAGCCCGTCAATCAAGTTGCATGCGTTGCACAGCCCAACCACACCCAGCCCTAGCATCGCCGTGCCGATCCAGTAGATCGTGTCGATGCTGATTGCCGAGAAACCCAGGATGGTTCCCGGCAACGGAATGTGCAGCATCACCGTCTCAAAGCCCTGTGCGTTCAGCGTCGTTTCGATACCAAACGCCTGCGCCAGCGGCAGCACCAAACCAGCCGCCAAACGCACGCCCACCATCTCAATAGCCAAGCACGCCGCAGCAAACAACTGCCCGCCCACTTTCACGCGAGGCGATAGCCCGGTGACGTCATCAATTACGCCCACCAGCACGATGACCGTCATGCCCAAGAAGACCGACCAGGGCACGGGCAGGCGAATCGCTTCGCCAAGTGGATCAATGAACTTCGTGGGATGATACTGAATGAGCCCTGTGAACTTGAGCGCAAGAAAGCTGAAGAACACGCCCGCCATGATGCCTAGGTACACACCCACGCCGCCCAAGTACGCGACTGGAATCTTATGAATCTTGCGCGGGTCACTAGGCCTGTCGATAATACCGTTCTTCACGGCGAGCATTCGCATGAGTGGCGTGGCAAAGAGTGTGACCACAAAGCTGACGACCAGCACGCCTATGTAACCTTCAAAAATGCCCAGCCGCGAAGCGTCAACGTGGGGCGTACTCACAATGTCGAGCGGCCCCGCCGCACCAAGCGTCGATACAAGTGCATTCAAGATGGCAGCGACTGTGACCATAAAAGCGAACGATTTCTACGCAGCCAACCCTGAACGGTGCACAAACGGTGCGATCAGCCCGGCGCGTAGAGCCGCTACTGATCGCCCCCTCTTTGCATGATCAATGCTTCATCAAAACAGCTACGTCTTCAATCGTCTTTTTCAGCGGGATTGTTGGGGAAAACCCAATAACTCGCTGGATTCGCGTCAAGTCGGGCTTGCGCTGGCGGAGGTCCTCAAACCCCGACGCGAACGCATCAGCATAGGGAATCGCGCGGACACGCGACGAGCTTTGCGTCACGCGAATCACCAGATTGGCCAATTCACGGATACTTATTGCTCGATCTGAACCCACATTGAACACACCCCCAAAGGCTTCCGAACACGCCAGTAACTTTGGCAACGCCGCCGACACGTCGCGCACGTCACAAAAGCACCGCGTCTGGCTGCCATCGCCGTACACCGGCAGGTCTTCGCCCTTCAGTGCAGCCGCAATAAATCGCGGCAGCACCATGCCGTAATCGCCAACTTGCCGGGGGCCGACCGTGTTGAAAAACCGCGTAATGACAACTGGCAGGCCGTGTGTTTTGAACGCCGAGAGGCCGATGGACTCGTCCAAGGCCTTGCTCATCGCGTACGTCCAGCGAAAAACAGTGGTGGGGCCGTAGACCACGTCATCATCTTCGCGAAAGGGCGTCTTGTCGCTCTTGCCGTAGACCTCGCTGCTGCTGGCAATGAGCGTGCGCGTAGGTTTGTTCTCAAAACTCGCCGTGCACGCAAACCGTACCAATTCGCCCGTCTCGTGAATGTTGTTCTCGATGCATTTGGTGGGATTATCAACCACCAACTTCACGCCCACGCTCGCGGCCAAGTGATAAATCTCGTCGAATTTCTCTTTTGCGAGTTCGCCCGTGAGTGCCGTTGAAACCGTGTTGTACACGAATCGCACACGGGCATGCTGCGGCAGGTTTTCTCGCCGGCCCGTTGAGAGATCATCGACGATGACAACATCATCGCCGCGAGCGATGAGTAACTGGGCCAAGTGCGAGCCGATAAAGCCAGCGCCGCCGGTCACAAGAACACGTCGAACACGCTTGACGGTCAACGGCGGGCTCCTTCAGGAAGACGGTCGCCGATGGAGGCGGTCGCAGAGGTGCGGAGGAAGGCGGAGAGTTTCGGAGGGTATGGATGGGAGATGAAAAGGCCAGAGAACGGAGAACGAAGAACGGAGAAAAGAGAACAGGGGACGAGTTCGAAGTTTGCAAGCAAGTGGAAGCACCCACTCACCCATTCACCCACTCACCCATTCGCCTGCTCACCCACTCACCGTCTCACCCACTCCGCCTTCCTTCGCATCTCCGCGACCTCTTACGTCCCTTCCTGATACTCCGCCGCCGCCTTGATGTTGCCCTTCATGTAGCCGCCGGCAGCCGAGCGTACGCCGTTGACGACGACACCAAGGAACTCGCTGCGTGTGTCCGACAACTCGTTGCGAACGCGAGCAACCATGCCGCGTTTCTCGGCGTTGGCACGAACGACGAGAACCGTGGCATCGCACTTCTGGGCGAGCCCCATGGCATCTCCAGCGACGACCACGGGTGCAACGTCAATCAGCACGATGTCGTAGCGAGCACGAGCAACCGTGAGCAGTTCAGACATGCTCTGAGCGCTCAGGCGTTCAAACACGCGAACTTCCTTGCTGCCTGCGCTCAGCAGATCAAGATTGGGCGTACTGGTGGCTTGCACCACGGCATCAAGCTCTCGGCGACCTGCGAGCAAATCAGCAAGTCCTGGCGACTCTTGCAGCCCCATGATGCGATGCAGGCTGGGGCGTCGGAAGTTGGCGTCAATGATGAGCACGCGCTTGTCGGCCGTTGCAAAGGCGAGGGCGAGATTGCTCACAACCGTGCTAGTCCCACTGCCGGGCAAACTGCCCATGACCAGAATCGCTTTGTGATTCGCGGGAGCGATTCGCTTCATCAGGCTGCCGCGCAGTTGGCGGAAGCTCTCGGCAACGATCCCCTTGTTGCGATCACGGAAGGCAGTCTCTGCGTTGCCTGAGCCAGCGTGATCCTCGGACGTGTCCGGCACCCATCCAAGCAGCCGGGTGCGTGGGATCATCGCGATATCGCTGGGTCCTTTGACGCGTTGATCGATCAATTCACGCAGAATAATTCCCGCGAGCGTGAGGCCCGTGAGGATGATCATGCCAGCGGGCAGCATGACTTTGAGCTGCGGGAACGATGGCACCGACGGTGGGCGCTCGATGTTACGGAGCACCATGCGGCTTGCGCCTTCGCGGCTCATGAACGCGATCTGTTCGTTGAGGTCGCTTTGCAGTTTCAATCGCTGCTCTTGAGCATTCTCAATTTGCGTGCTCAAGTCGTTCAACGTGCGGTTTGCCTGCGTGATGTCAATCAGACGAGCCCGGCGGTCTTCAATCTGGTTCGTCAAATCATTCAACTGGTTCTGGAGTGAACCAAGCCCGCGTTCGAGCGATTGAATTTGTGAGTCAAGCAGCCGTTGCAGCACCTTGGTGCGTTCGGCCTCAAGCAGGCCCTTCGCAGCGTCGAGGTTCGCTTGAGCCTCCTTGTAGTTGCGGTGTTCGTGGCCAACCTGCTGTTCTTGCAGCGACTTGATTTGCTGCTCACCAATGGCGACCCGACCGCGAAGATCAATCATGAGCGGATCGCGATCGGCGTCCTCGCGCACGTCATCAGGGAAGCGTGAGGCGGCGGCATCGCGCTTGAGATTTGCGAGTTGCGAACTTGCACTTTCAAGGTCCTTGCGGACTTCGATCTGCTGCTCGGTCGCACGTGAAACCGCTTGCTTTTCCTGACTTTCCCGCTCTTCGACTGAGTCGAGTTTGTTCTCACGGATCAGCGTGTTGCGCGAGTTCTGCAAACGCGTGATATTGCGTTCCAGTTCCTGCAACTGTTCTTCCAGCGACTTCGTAGCTTCCTGCCGCTTGCGTTGCACGTCCTTTTCAAGTTCACTCTGGTAGCGTTCGCGAACGAGTTTAAGGATCGCAGTCGCTTCGTTCTTGTCCTTGTATGTCACGCTCATCTGAATCAGATTACTCTGCGCAATCGGACGAGCTTCCACGTAATCTTCAAGTTTGCGAGCGGCATTGACGGTGTCAAACGAGCCCGAGTCTCCGCTCAAGAACGGCGCGCACCACTTGGGCGCGTTCGTACGAAGAGCGGGATTTTCGGCAACCGCTTGCAGAATCGCGGGGTTGGTCATGATGCGAGACTGCGTCGCGATGAATCGGCTCATTTCATCAGCCGAAACCATGCCCAGCAAGTCCATCGTTCCCGCGCGAGGGCCTTCTGCCTCAAAGAGTGCGGTTGGCTTCCAGACCGGATACGTCATCAGCCACACATAATGCGCAGCTACCCCCAGCGCGCTGCCGATCACCGCGGCGATGACCAGCAGCCACTTGTACTTCTGAAAAATCTTGACAGGGTCCAGTGTCGCTGGGGTTGCCGCTGGCTGTGCAGCAGCCAGCGGGCGCGGCGCGACCTGCACAGGGGCGAGAGGGGCGGGGGGATTGGCGGGCACCATACTCATCGTGACCTCGTGCTAACAGACCAACTGGTAGCCCATGTGCGACCGGGAACCCCTTTGGATGGGGGTGCCGACAGGGGGCAAACAATACGCGCGCGAAGGGCGGACCTGCACGCTCCCGGTCCTATATCGACCGGACTGCACACAACCTTCGCGAACAATCCACAATCCGCATTTTGCCGGTCGGACCAGCGAGAGAGATGTAGACATGACTGTTCGCACGCCGGGAGGGTGTGGTTCACTTCAGTACATCGCGCAACTCCTGCAGTTCACCTACCAGTTCAGGTGAGAAAACGTTGGGATTGGCGTCCACCGTTGCCTGTAAGTTGTCCGCAAGTGCCTTGGCCGCAGGTGTTTGTGCAGATTCCTTGAGAGCCTTGACGAGGTGTACGCCTGCCGTGAACTTTGTCGCGGCACTTTCGGAGATGTCGTACGCGCGTTGGAGGTGAGGCACTGCTTCACTGGCTTTGCCGCTCGCGATGAGCGTTGCACCCAATGTGTCGAGGAAGTCGGGGACATTCCCGTTGAGTTGCACCGCACGCTGAGCGAGGGGCAAGCCTTCGCCGGGCTTGTTTAGGTGCTTGGTGAAGATGAATGCCGCGTTGTTGGCGAGTTCGGCGTCCTTGTCAAACGTAGCGGCACCCGCACCCCAAACGCGCGCTGCGGCGGGGTAATCAAGCAACTGGTAGTACGTGTTGCCGAGCGTTTTGTACGCGAGCATCTGCAGCGCAGGCGTGCGGAAACTGGGAATGGCAGCTTCAAGCGAGCGTGTGCCTTCGGAACGCTTGGCAGCGTCTTCGATAAGCGACATGCTGCGGAAGAACGTCATCCAGTCCGGAGCGACACCTTGCTGCGCGGTAGCTTGCAGGAACGATTGCAAGTCGGCTTTGTTCTTCTCGACCGAATTCATATCGCGATACCACGAAGACATGATCTCCGGGCGATTGACATCGAGTTTGCGGAGCACATCAACCGCCATGCGGCGGCCTTCAGCGGTGCGGCCTTGCAGGATTCGTACCTTGGCACCAGCCATTTGATAGCCGGGGTTGGACTCTGCGCGTTCGCCTTGTTCGCTGACGACGCGGTTGGCGGTTTCAAGATTGGGTGCGTCGCCCGCGAGCAAGCTATCGAGATAGGTTTGCACGACAAATTCGGACTTGTTGAGTTCGTACGCCTGAGCATGCATCGCACGAGCAAGGTCGAAGCGAGGAGGCGTGCGTGTGGCGTAAAAGCTGCCGATTTGGATGAGGAACTGCCAATCGCGGTCGCGACGCTGAATGACGTCGGCGGCGACTTCCTGGGCGACTTGTTCCTGGCCATCGCGCCAGAGTTTGTCCATCACGCCGAACATCAGTTGGGTGTCATTAGGATTGATTCGTAAGCAGGTGCGAAGGTCCGCGAGAGACTTGTTCTCGTCGCCAGCTGCGCGGAAGGCGTCCGCGCGCAAGCGAAGGAAATTGACGTTGTCGGGCGAAAGCTCGATGGCGCGGTTGAGGTCAGCGATGGCGTCGCGAGTTCCATCTTTGCGTTGCATGAGGAATGACGCGCGGCGCATGAAGACCGTTGGGACGTTGGGGAAGCGAGTGACGGAGAGGTTGAGGGCTTCTTCCTGAGCCGTGGTGTTGCCTTGCGCCCCACGAAGCTGCGCGAGCAGCAACAGCGAGATCGCGTCAGGTTCGCGACCTGTTGTGAGTTTGGTGTACTCGGCGTCGGACTCGGCGAGCTTGTTGGTTTGCGTCAGCAGTTCGACCACCCGCTTCTGGAAGAGGCGATCGGGCGTGTCGGCACCCGCATCAACAACCGCTCGGCTGGGAGCGATGGCTTCTTGCTGCATGCCTGCCGCGATGTACATATCGCTCGCGATGCGGTCAACTTCCATCAACTTTGTGTCTTGGTTTGGTCGAATTGCATCGATGACCGCAACTGCGCTCTTGATGTCGTTGCGTGACGCGAAGAACTGTGCCTTCGCGAGCATAATGCTCGTCGTGCGCTGTTCTGCGGGCAACGCATCGTGATACTGATCAAAAACCTTGCCGGCGTTTTCAAGCGGCTCGGCGCGGCTGCGCAGGTTGGCATCCATCATCACCAATTCAAGCGTGTCATTTTTTCTGCGAAGCGCATCGAGGATCGTGCGGGACTTGGCAAACTCGCCGTCGTCGATATACATCTGCGAGAGGGCCATGAGGTTGCCACGCTCGTCGGGCAGAGCGGCAGCAACGCGTTCGCGGCGCTTCTTGGCTTCGGCGCGGTCCCCTTGCTGGGCTTCAAGGCTCATCCAGATGTTGAAGAAGTCCATATCGCCTGACGCAAACTTTTCATTTTCGCGGGCGGTTTGCAAGGCCTGAGCAGTCTGGCCGGTGGTAACCAAGGCACGTAGCAAATCGGTGATAGTCGAAGGATCGTTGGGGCGCAGACGAAGTGATTCACGGAAGATGCTGACCGCATCACCGGGACGATTGTCAAGCATCAGCACGCGACCAAGCAAACGATAGATTTCCGGCTGCGCACCGCCGCGATTGACGATGGGCTGGAGTAGTGCAGCGGCCTCACGAGGCTTACCCATCGCCGCGAGCAACCGGGCGCGGAAGGTATCGCCGTTTACGTTGTCGAAGTTGCCGCGAACGGCCTTGTCAACCAGCGGAGTGGCTGCTGCGATATCGTTGGCTTCGATGGCGTCAAGGAAAAGCACTTCAACGACGCGGCGATCCTCGGGATTCATGGCGACAGCACGGGCAAGTGCTTCTTTGGAGTCTTTGGTGCGGCCAGCCCTGATCAGTGCGTTGTACTTCTGGAGTTCCTTCTCGACCGGCTCCAGCTTCGACGCATCGATCTGTCCGAGTTGAAATGCAACAGGATCTTCCGCATCAAGCTGGGACTTGATGAGCGTGAGGTCGGCGTTGCCCGGGTGCTTGCTCAGTGCATCGTTCACCGCAATTTTGGCATTGGCCTGATCGTTCATCCGGAGATAGACAGCCACCAACGCGCGGTGCAGGCGGACATCATCGTTGTTCTTCGTGATGGCGTCCTTGATGATCGCGACCAGAGCTTCTTGGTTCTTTGGATCAGGAATCTCCTTTGCAAGCTCATCAACGCGCACCAACACGCGCATCACAGGATCGTTGGCCTTGCCCGGGTTAGCCAGATTGCTCGTGATGACGCTCGCACGCTTCGCAGTCTCGTTGCTGGGATCAAGTTGCAGCACTTGCTTGTAAAGTGCCGTAGAACGCTCCATGTTCTGCAAGCGAGCTTCGACCTCAGCCAAGAACAGCATGGCAGTGACGTTGCCCGATTGAAGCTGAATGACACGCTCGAGGCTGGTACGAGCCTGGCCCAGTTCATTGTTGCGCATGGCAACCTGGGCACTCATGAACAACGCGTCAGGGTTGGGTGAGCTCTTGGTCGCCTCGTTAAATGATGCGAGCAGTTTGGCCGCGGTTCGATTGCCTTCGGGTGTGTTGGGAACAAATGCGAGCTGCGCGTCAACCAGCGTCAACATGCGGTCATCAGCGGCGACTGTGCCCGCGAGGCGTTCACGAAGCGACTTGGCTTTAGCGAAGGCCGCTTCTTTCTCAGGACCTTCGGCCATGGGCTGCCAAGCGCGCACCTGCCAGAGTGCTTGCAGGCCTAAAGCTGACTTTTTGATGTCGAAGAGCTGCACGCCTTCCATGCTTACTGATTGAATGGGCAGCTTGTCAATACTTTCAAGTTGCTCAACGGCGTCGGCGTACTCGCTTCGATCACTCAGCATGCTCGCGAGCGAGAAGATGAGCTTGGCGTTGGTCGGCTCTGCACGCAGACCCATACGAAGCAACTCTTCGGTCTGCTTGTTGCGAGAGGCGGGCGATACGAGATTTTCAACCACGCGGAACTGGCCCAGAAGCATCTCGCTCAAGGGGTGGGGGCCTTGCTTGGCCTTTTCGAGAGCTCGCGTGAAGACTGCGTTGTTGCGTTCCACAAATGCTGTGGTTTCCTCCGCAACTTTCGCACTTGCACCTTGCGATTGCACGCGCGAACGGACGCTCATAAGGTCGCGCTGAACTTGGATCAGCAGCATGCGAGGTGCATCAGGCGTGGTTGCCAGGAACGTGCTCGCAATGCTATCAGCCTTTGCTTCAAACGCGGTGGCTTCTTCGAGTTTGTCGGCTGCGCGAGCCTTGTCTGCACGGCGCAGCGAAACGTCGATGAGCGTTGCTGCGACTTCATCGTCTTTGGGGTCAAACTTCAAGGCCGCTTCGAGATCAGCGACAGCAGAGTCGATCTGCTTGGTTTCAGGGCGCGTGCTTTCAAGATACATCCGTGTGTTCAAGAAGCCGCGGTAACGGCGGAGCTGCTCCCAGCCTTGCGCGGGTGATGCTTCGTGGAAGCCCAGGATGCGGGTGGTATCGTCGAGCGTCGAAGCCCAGTTTTCTTGGCGGTACGGACCCAGCAGCAAGCCGCGATACGCAAGATCAAGGTACTCGCGCTGCGCTGCAACGTTGGTTTGATCGACAACGGCGAGTTGGCGACGCGCCTGGCTCCAGAAGCGGTAACGGTCAACGTACTTCACTTCGGAATCGGGCGTGTCCTTGCCCATCGCGTCGATCCACTTCTTGAGGTACTCGGGGTTGCCTTGTTCTTTGTTGACAGCTTTGGAGTACTGCGTGATCGCATCGGTCACGCGTCCGTCGGCCATGGCTTTGTCGCCAGCCTTGATGAGATCGCCCGCGTTCTTGTAGACGAGCGTGTAGGCGGTGCCAGCCACGCCTGCAAAGACGAGAACCAGACCCACAGACAGACCGATCACGAACTTGGTATTGACACGCGATGCCATGCGACTCTCCACACCCGCCGGAACACGCGAGCGCGATGGACGCGACACGGTGGCGGGACTTGAAACAGCAAACGACAGAACCCCGACGAAAGACGACCAAATACGAATGCGACGTTAGCCCGAGAATCCAAATCGTCAACGCGAGGCTACACGCGGAAAGTGACGACATGTCATTCTTTGCGCGTCATGCCCTCCACGTCGCCACGCTCGACGGCTTGCCAGTCGGGCACGCAGTGCATGATGTCGGGCAGCAGTTCATCCAGCATCGAAGCGGCGTGCTTGGCGAGTTCCTCACCCGAGGACATGCCAAAGCCGGTGAACTGCACCTTGGTGAAGTACGCGTACTTGGTGCGCAGGTCGAAGGCGAGCAAGCGGACATCTTCGGCCTTGCTCACGGCGCCACCGTTGGCGATGAAGAAGTAGCCAGATTGGAACGTCTGCCCGCGAGGGGTCTTGAATTCGAAGACGCGGAGCTTGAGGTCTTGCGGATCGCGCGGCAGCACGATGCGCGAGCCAGCGCGGGTGGAGAAGTTGGGCGTGCGCACCGAGACGAGCCGCTGCGAAGCTTCGGGCGGACTGATGGTCGTCCAATTTGATTGATCGAGGTTGAGCGGGATGTCTCCCAGGAAGCCGCCCATGGACATGCCGCCCCCAACCAGGCAGCGATCGGGCACGTGGGGGACGGTGTCGACCATGCCGGTGTAATATGCAACGTGGAAGTCGATGCTGACTGGGTTCTCGACGTTCTTTTGCGTGTACATGCGAGAGACGTAGTTGACTGTGCCCAGCACAGCCTCGGTCTCGGCGTTTTCGCGGCGGTCCGGGCCCTGACGAATCCAGGTGTCGGTTTCGTCAGGAATGGTGTTGAGCAGGTCGCCGCTGCGGGGGTAGATGGCTTCTTTGCGAAGCATCAACTTGAAGTGATCAATCGCGAATGCAAGGCCGCTCGCGGATGCGACGAGCACAAGCAGTGCGGTGAGAACGGCGGGGGATTTCCAGTTGAAGCCGGTCATGGGTGTGAGGACTGGTCAGCACTTATTGGTCAGGGCTTGATTGGTTTTGCAGGACGTTTCACTTTGACGCCTACGGGATTTTTCTTCGCCAGTTCGGCTGCTTCTTGCGGATCAACGACAATTCTCTTCAATGCCCACACCGCGCCCAGGAACAGGAACATGCCCGGCACCAGCAAAAGCGTGCCGATAAGCATGTGGATGTTGCCAGCGGCGAGGTTCACGTCTCCGATGCTGAGTAGGCCCAGCACGGCAACGCGGATGATGTTCATGAACAGCGCAACGGGCACGGCAAGCAGCAACACCGCGATGCGTTGCCACCAGTGCTTGACGCCGAAGACGGCAATTGCGCCAGCGAGCGCGATGAAGGCAATCACCATGCGCATGCCGCTGCAGGCTTCAGCAACGTTGAGCGGAATCGTGCGGCCCTTGTAGAAGATTTCAAGAAGATTGCCGCTGGCGTCAACCATGAACCAGTTGCCGGGGAGGCTGATGACTTTGAGAAGCAGCCAGGCGCCTTGTGTGGCGAGAAGCTGAAGTTGGAAGGTAACGCGAATCATCACCTGTTCAGAGATCGTGATGCCAAAGAGCAGATAGAGCAGTGGAAGGAAGGCGATGCGGAAGACGTCTTTGCCGAGCACGAGCAGGATCACGCCTGAAAGACACAAGATCATCGCGAGGCCTTGGAGCATGTGATTGGGCACGCCCACGATGAAGAAGAAATAACACATGATGCCTAAAGCAAGCGGCAAAAGCCCGGGCCAGAACGGTTTGGCGATGATGCCGTTGAGTCGGTCGCGCTGCGTGTACACCATTGCGCCAGCGATGATGGGAACGACAAAGGCGTGGCCCCAGTCGTCAAGCCGATCCCAACTGAACTCGGCTTGTTTGCTGAACCAGCGGAAGTACAGGCCCACAAACGCAACGAAAAGTGTGCCAAGCGTGACCCAGAGTTGCAGCGGCACAACCCGCGACGTGGCAACGGACAACTCCGGTGTCGAAGCGGCTGGATTGGTGCTGACTGTACTCACGCACGACCCTTCTCATCCCGGGGCGTGAGCCGCCGGGACTTGTACATACGTCACCTTATGCCCGAGTGGTTCATGGGCAGGGTACACAAAGCAAACGGGCGGGGTTTGAGGCCCCGCCCGGGAAGATTACCCAGAGGTATGATCGGCTTATTGGTTGAAGTTGTTTGTGGGCGGTGGGCCGAAAATATCGTCTGCGAGGTTTCGATCCAGAATAAACCCGAACCCGTAGCTCGCACGGAAGCCATTGCGGATAACTGCGAGGGGCAGAGCCCAGCCCGAGCTACCGACGTTAATCATGTCGCCTGGCTTGAGGAAGATGTCGGGCTGGCGATTTTCAGAAATCGCGACGCCGTCGAGCCGCATGGTTGCTTGGCGAGCCTCACCCACCATCCGGGTGATATCGATACGTGAGGGAATGGCGATTTCGCTGTATCCGCCTGCCGCGATAATGGCGCGGGAGAGGGTGAAGCCGGGAGTCATGTTATACGGACCTGGACGGGCAACTTGGCCGCCCATGTAGACGAAGCCGCTGTCGGAGGCCGGGAAGCGGACGACGTCGCCGGGGCGGATGACGACGTTGATCGATTGGCGACCGGCCAGCAGTTCGCGAAGCGAAATACGGATGATCCGCTGGGTAATGAGCGAGTCGCCCGAGCGGTTTGCCGGATCGAGGACGTCGCTGCTGGGGGCGGTTTTGACCTTCATCCACTTGTCGTTGACGTAAATCCAGGTGGAGCCGTCTTCGGTTTGGGGGCGGATGGGCTCGGAGTTGATCAGGTCAAGCTCAGGCTCGCGGGTGCTGTCGACGAAACCGCCACCTTGTGCTTGGGCCGAACGCATCATCGACGGGCTAGCGGCCGGAGCTGCGTTGGGCTTGGGTGCTGTTTTAGCGTCCGCGCCGGGGGCGATGTCGTCGATGACGTTCAGGAGATCTTCGCCCGTTGTTGGTTGCGCGGGCTGATCCGGCGCGGGTTGGGCGTTGCGTGAGGGGCGAGTGCTCGTGGGGCCGGAGATGCCGGTGATCACATCGTCGCTGAGGGGCACTTGGCGGATGATGTAGATTTCGCTGATGCCTTCATTGAACGCGCCGGCGGCGGCGAGGGCTTCGAGAGCGCGGTAATCAGCACGCGGAATGGGGTAGAGGCCTGGGCTTTGGACAGCGCCGACGACGGTGAACGTCTGGCGGCGCTGGCTGATGGCGAGGACCTGCACCAGCGGGTCTTGAATCAGGTTGCGGTCGCGAATGGCGCGGACGACGGTTTCCATCGCTTCTTCGGTGGTGCGATCGACGATTTCGATGCGACCAAGCTGCGGGATTTCGATCATGCCGCGGGCGTCGACGCTGACTTCGTACTCTTCTCGCTCGTTGGGCGAGATCAGGTCGAAGATAGTGACACTCAGGACGTCGCCTGGCCCTATGCGGTAGCTAGTGGGGCGGGGGATCAAGTCCTCAGCGACTGGGCTGGAAATATCAACCATGTCACCTTTGTCATCTTCGATAGCGGCGAGGCGGTCCAAGATGGGCATGACGGTGGGGGTGCCGTTCCATGACCCTGCGACGGAGGGATCGAGGAAACTCTTGCTGTTGCCGCAACCGACGAGCGTCAGGGTGCCGGCAGCCAGCACGAGGGCGAGCCCCGCGTGGGTGAAGTAACGAACGGGAGTGGAGGTAGCGTTCTGATGCGAACCCACAGTTCTGCTCCTTGGACAGGCTCTGCGCGACCCGACGGGGCCGAGCGTCTTGAACATATCACGTGAACCACGTACGTGCACCCAAGCAGGGAGTTTGGGTGAAAGCCAGGTGGGTCTGTGCGGGCGAAGTCTAGTTCTTCGGACCGCCGCAGGCGCGATAAGCCAGTAGATCGGCGATTGGGGTGGGTTGTCTCAAGTGGAGAACGCGGTTCTTGGGACGTTTGAGGCGCGGGAGTTGCGCTGGGGGCGGGTCTGGGCCAGGTCGTGCCGTTGTCGAGCGAAAGTTGCCATGTGAGGTTTGCAGTGGTTTGGGCGAGGGCTGTGGATGCGGTGAGGGCGATGGAGTAGAGAGCGGATTTCAATTGGTTGTCTCCGGACAGCGGTGCGGACGCTGTGGGGAGATTACTGCAAAGGCGTTGGCGACACAAGGGCATTTTTGCGTGGGGGGACGTTAAATCAGTAGGGATTTCCCGAGGGCTTTCAGGGGTTTGGCAATTGCTCCGGTGGCTTCGTGTGGTTGCAGGTGCGGCGAGGTTTGCATGACTGGGACGTTGGGTTTGGGGTTGATGTGGGCGGTGGGTTGCTACGCTTGTGGACATGACTGCTGCTTCTGAGAACTCGAACAACTTGAACAGTTTGCATGGCGCTTCGACGACTGCGACGGCTGCCAACAACTCGGGGATGAGTGACGCCGCTTTGCAGCGGACGCTGGCGCGGCATCCGCGGCTTGCGGGTGGGGATCCGCTGCGGACGATTGATCCGCCGCAGCCTGGGAAGGGGCTGAGTTTGTCGGGGATGGTTTTGAATAATCAGGAGGGGAAGCAGACGCTGAGTTTGAAGAAGAAGCCGGATTGGCTGCGGGCGAAGGTGCCTGGCGGGCCTGAGTATCAGCGGCTGAAGAGCGTTTTGAGTGAGCACAAGTTGTTTACGGTGTGCGAGGAAGGCAACTGCCCGAACATGGGCGAGTGCTGGTCGCGCGGCGTGGCGACGATCATGATTTTGGGCGATACGTGCACGCGAGCGTGCGGGTTTTGCAACGTGAAGACGGGGCGGCCCAATGTGCTGGACAAAGATGAGCCGCGGCGGGTGGCGGAGAGCATGCGGCTGATGTGGGAGCACGCGAAGCTCAAGCACATTGTGATTACGAGCGTGAATCGCGATGAACTGCCCGATGGTGGGGCGGCGATTTGGGCGGAGACGATCATGCGGACCCGCGAGGCGTGCCCGGGGTTGTCGATTGAGGTTTTGATTCCGGATTTTGAGGGGAACTGGGGTGCGTTGCAGATGGTGATTGACGCGCGGCCTCACATCATCAATCACAACTTGGAGACGGTGCGGCGGATGTATCCGGCGGTACGTCCTAGCGCGAAGTTTGATCGATCCATTGAGTTGCTGCGGCGCTGCAAGGAGCAGGGCGTGGTGGCGAAGACGGGGATTATGGTGGGAATTGGGGAGCGGGATGAGGAAGTTTTGGGGTTGATGGATGAGTTGTTGGCGGGGAGCAGAGTGACGAAGTTACGAAGTGACGGAGTGACGAAGGGGAAGGCGGCGGAGACGGCGGCACACTTTGACTCGTGCGACATTTTGACGATTGGGCAGTACCTGCAGCCGACGCGGAATCACTTGCCGATTGATCGGTGGGTGACGCCTGAGCAGTTCAAGGTGTTTCAGGAAGAGGGGCTGCGGCGCGGGTTCAAGGTTGTGGAGAGTGGGCCGCTGGTGCGCAGCAGCTATCACGCGGACCATCAGGCGGATAGCTTGACGGGTGTGGTGGATGAGCGCGAGCGGCATAATCGGGCGGAGATGGAGAGGTTGCTGAAGCGGTGATGGCGAGCGTTGGAAACAAGGGAGGTACAGATGTCGATGATGAAAATTGTCGTGCTTGCGTTCGCGAGTCTTTTGTTGGGCGGATGCATCGCGGCGGGGCCATCGGTCGCACCGTTTTATGTGATGAAGGCGGTGGAGCCTGACCCGAAGTTTGTGGGCGTGTGGGAGTCGGTGGAAGAAGAGGCGGGCGCGAAACCACTTCCTGCCACATTTACAGTGACTGAATCCAAACGGTTCGGTTACGACGTGCATGCGAACATGAAGGAAGAGACGCCGGATGGTGAGCGAATTCCGAATATGTTCGCAACGGTGTTTCGTGTGGGCCAGCATCGGTACGTCGACTTGACGCTGGGCTTGGATGACATGGAAAAGGTCAATAAGTCATACGCGCCTTTCATCTTGAGCACACATTACTTGTTCAAGATCGAGATCGAAGCGGATGAGGTGCGTTTCCTTGGACCAAAGTTGGAGCTCAATCCGTTTGCAAAACCGGATGAGAAGAAGAAGCGGTACGAGTTTCCGGGGATTGACGTGCTCGAAGGCCACGAAGAACTGCTAAAAGAGTCTGACAAGAAGATGATTGCGACGACAGGGTTTCAATCACGGGTCGTTACGGCGAGTTCGCCGAACCTTCAGCGGGCAATTGTGGAGGCAGAAGCGGCGGGGGAGTTCAGCGAAGTGCTGGTGCGGCTGAAACGAGTGAAGGCGGACGCGGCGAAGCCGGCGAAGGAAGCGGAGCCGGTCGCGCCAAAGTGAAGCGGGGCGTTAGTTGGGATCGGCGTTGCGCTGCTTCGGCGCGTGCCCGGCGCGTTTGCGTCACCCGATTTTTGATACTGCTCGATGAGCGATTCAAGAGCAGGAGGCCGGGTCAGAAATTTTCGTCGCCTTGTACGATTTGTGAACGCAATCGGCGGATGCTCAGAGTTGTTGCAGTTCTTTGTGGGCGGCTTCGAGTGCGGCTTTGACTGCGATGGGGCCGGTGCCGCCAAGGAGGTTGCGGCTGGCGAGGCCTTGGGTGATGCTGATGCGGTTGTAGACGTCTTGGTCGCAGGCGGGGGCGTGTTGGCGAAGTTCTGTGAGGGTGAGGTCTTCGAGGGGTTTGCTTCGTTCAAGGCCCAGGCGGACGCATTTGCCGGCTTGTTCGTGGGCGTCGCGGAAGGGGACACCCTTGCCGACGAGGTAGTCGGCGAGGTCGGTGGCGTTGCTGTAGCCGCCTTGGGCGGCGCGGAGGCAGGTGTCTTTGCGAACGGACAAACCCGCAAAGATGCGCGGGACGCTGCGGAGCATGAGGCTGATGTGCTTCATGGCGTCAAAGAGCGGTTCTTTGTCTTCTTGCAGGTCTTTGTTGTACGCGAGGGGCAGGCCTTTGAGCGTGGTGATGAGGCTGGTGAAGCTGCCGATGATGCGGCCGGACTTGCCGCGGAGGAGTTCGGCGGCGTCGGGATTTTTCTTTTGCGGCATGAGTGATGAGCCGGAGCTGAAGGCGTCATCGGGATCGAAGAAGGCGAACTCTTGTGACGTGTAGAGGACGAGGTCTTCGCCCAGGCGCGAGAGGTGCATCGCGAGGATGCTGAGGGAGGCGAGGGCTTCGAGGGCGAAATCGCGGTCGCTCACGGCGTCGAGGCTGTTGCGACTGGCGCTGGCGAAGCCCATGTCTTTGGCGAGCAGTTCGCGGTCGATGGGGTAGGCACTGCCTGCAAGGGCGCCGCTGCCGAGCGGGGAGACGTTGAGGCGGGCGCGGGCGTCGGTGAGGCGGGCGTGATCGCGTGCGAGCATCTCGTTGTAGGCGAGGGCCCAGTGGGCGAGGAGGACGGGCTGGGCGCGTTGGAGGTGGGTGTAGCCGGGGAGGATGACGTCGATGTGTTGCTGAGCGAAGGCGACGAGGGCTTTGCGAGCATCGAGGAGTTCGGTGAGGCGGTGGTCGATTGCGCGGCGCGTCCAGAGGCGCAGGTCGGTGGCGACTTGATCGTTGCGGCTGCGGCCTGTGTGAAGCTTTTTGCCAAGCTGGCCCACACGAGCAACGAGGCGCGACTCGACCCAGCTATGGATGTCTTCGTGCTGGCCGGCTTCGACGAGAGGGGCGCGCGGATTGGCGGTGACTTCGGTGAGAAGTTCGTCGAGGGCGGCGAGAAGTGCGGCAAGTTCGTCTTTGGTGAGTACGCCAGCGCGATGGATGGCGCGGGCCTGGGCGATGGAGCCTTCGATATCTTCGCGCGCGAGTTGGTAGTCAAACGGCAGCGAGTCGTTGAGTTCGCGGAAGAGCGGATCAGGTCCGCCAGAGAAGCGTCCACCCCAGAGGGCCATGGGAAGTCCTTTCGCAAGAGGCGAGGGAAACTCGCGGTGAGCGAGCATATTCCGGAGAAGTGGGATGGAAGTTTGAGGACGTGGTTTGTGATTTGGGAGAGGCTGAGTCCCTCGCTTGCGCTCGGGTTCGTCGTATGATTTGGCATGACCTCTACCCCCTCCCGTCCCAGCGTTGCGCCTTCGGCGCGTCCGGTTGATCCTCAAGCCGTCACGATTTCGGGGTTGGTGGTGGACCCGAGTTACGGGCCTACGGAGCAGAAGTATCTGGAGGCGGAGTCGCTGAAGAACATGCCGAGGGATTTGCCGGCGCCGGGGCAGTATCCGTTTACGCGCGGGCTGTTTCCGCAGGGGTATCGCACGCGGCTATGGACGATGCGGCAGTTTGCGGGGTTTGGGTCGGCGGATGACACGAACAAGCGGTTCAAGTATTTGCTGGAGCAAGCGAAGAGCTCAACGGCGGCGAATACGGGGCTTTCGACGGCGTTTGATTTGCCGACGCTGATGGGGCGCGACAGCGATGACGAGTTGTGCGTTGGTGAAGTGGGGCGCTGCGGGGTGGCGATTGACACCATCGAGGACATGCACCGGTTGTACTCGGAGATTCCGATTGACAAGGTGACGGTTTCGCAGACGATCAACGGGCCGGCGGCGGTGATTTGGGCGATGTATCTGGCACATGCTCTGCAGCGCGGGATGAGTTGGAGCAACTTGGGCGGGACGTTGCAGAATGACATTTTGAAGGAGTTTCACAGCCAGAACGAGTTCATTTATCCGCCTGAGCCCAGCGTGAAGCTGGTCGTGGACACGATTGAATTCCAGAGCAAGTTTGTGCCCAAGTGGAACAGCGTGAGCATCAGCGGCTATCACATTCGTGAGGCGGGCAGCAGCGCGCACCAGGAACTTGCGTTTACGTTGCGCGATGGGATGGAGTATGTGGAGGCGAGCATTGAACGCGGCTTGCCCATTGATGAGTTTGCGCCGCGGTTGTCGTTCTTCTTCAATAGTCACAATGAGTTCTTTGAAGAGATTTGCAAGCTGCGGGCGGCTCGGCGGATCTGGGCGCGCGTGATGAAGGATCGGTACGGCGCGCAGAGTGAACGCTCGCTGTATATGAAGACGCACGTGCAGACGGCGGGGTGTAGTTTGACGGAGCAGCAGCCGCTGAACAACATTGTGCGCGTGGCGTATCAGGCGATGGCGGCGGTGCTGGGCGGGTGCCAGAGTTTGCATACGGACAGCATGGATGAGACGCTGGGTTTGCCGACTGAGCAAGCGGTGACGGTTGCGCTGCGGACACAGCAGATTTTGGCGCACGAGACGGGCGTGACGCGTGTGGCGGATCCGCTGGGTGGGAGCTGGTTCATTGAGAGCTTGACGGACACGATGGAGCGTGAGGCTTTGCGATTGATCGATGAGATTGACGGCATGGGTACGTATGCGACGGCACCCAAGCCTGTGACGCAGGCGGACGGGGCGGGGCACAGGGCGTATCAGGCTCGTGGCGGGTTTGGGCGCAGTGTGATTTCGGGGATCAACAAGGGTTACTTCCGGCGGAGCATTGCCGAGGCGAGCTATCGCTTTAGTGAAGAGTGCGAAGCCAATGATCGGATTATCGTGGGCGTGAACGCGTATCAGGACAATGACGAGAAGCGGCCTATTGACATTCTTGTGATTCCGCATCAGGTTGAAGTTGATCAGGTTGAGCGGCTGACTGCGTTCAAGAAGCGGCGGAATGGCGATGAGGTGAAACTCGCGCTGGATGCGATTCGTGCGGCTTGCCGAGGGCAGCGCAGCGAACTGCGGATGCTTGAGGGCGGCGCGAAGATGGCAGAAGCGGTGCATGCGACCAACGTGATGCCGGCACTGGTGAACGGTGCGCTGGCGAACTGCACGATGGGTGAGATGGTGCAGGCAATGGCTGATATTTATGGGCGGTATAGCGGGGGGCCGGAGTGGTGAGGTAGCTGTGAATGAATGAGTTCGATTGCCGAGACTGGGAACACTTTGAAGAGTTGCTGGCGAGTTTCTTCAAGAGATCGCCGCGTGATCGCGACATGTATGTGTTTCGAGGACAAGCCGATTCTGAATGGCTGTTGATGTCAACGCTTGATCGGTTCGTTCCTCTACTTCGAGAAACCGACTCCGAAGCCGTCGAGCGAGAATTGATTTCTGAGTTTGTGGCTTCAGCTATCCCCTCGCTTTCGGATATCGCTGACATGAATGAGACTGCAACGCGAGTGATCGCAAGGCATCACGGCGTTCCGTCATCGCTGATTGATTTCACTACATCTCCATACATTGCTGCATTCTTTGCATGTTTCGACGGCGTCCACGACTCGAAGGCGGCGCCCGGGAAAATCGCCATATGGGCGTTGAATCGAGCGATGATCCCGACGGAATTTGGAGACCAAGACTTCCAGTTTATTGACGGAGTGAATGCTGTCAGGCTCAACCCTCGAGCGGTAGCGCAGCAAGCGCTCTCGTTACGTGTACTCAAACCGGGAATGTCGATTTATCAGTTGTTTCCTGGACGGGCGATGTCCAAGTTCATGATTCCCACTAAAGAACTTGGCAAGATTATGGGCCGGCTCACCTACATGAACTTGCGACCGGACCGTCTATATGGTGGACTTGATGGCGCGGCCGCGTTCGCCACATGGCGAGTGCGTACAATTCACTCGAAGGATCCAAAATGACTAGCGTCCCCCATCCATTCGAGCGGTTTGGTGACCTGACTGAGAGCGATTATCGTCTCATTGAAGTCTATCAACGCGTTGGAGTGTCGTTGGATCAACTTCCATACACCGCAGCGTTCGAACAGATTTTCAAAGCGTTAGAGGAGCAGGGCGAAAAACGAGACCGGGCCGCTGTATTTCAACGCTTTCTATACATTCGCAAGTCAGGACGCTTGCCTCGGATCGACATGGGTAAAGCGGGTTGATCCAGTCTGTGAACCAGTCGGAGCGACGAGCGACGCCGCGACGATAACACGATTACTCTTATTGATGCTCGACGGATTACCGATTGACTCGCAGCGTGTGGTGACTTGGTCGCTCCTTCTCGCAAAGTGGACGGAATTTGCGAAGGCCTCGACGGTGTTGCCTGACGAGGGCGATGGCGGGCGGGTGAAGCGGCATGTGGCGGCGATCATCGGGTTGCAGGCGGTTGCTTGTGCTCTGGGTGAAGCGGATGAATTGGCGAGTGACGAGCGGTCGGCGGCGCTTGATTTGGCGGCGGTGCAGATTCGGGTGTTTGCGCAGGAACTCAACGAGGCGTGGCGCGGTGAGCCCATGCCGGAGGGATTGGTTGAACTTATGGATGATGCGAAGAAGGCGTTGGTTGCGGCGCGAGATGGCGGCGTCGAATTTACTGTGATGCAGGGGCCGGTGGTGGCGGAGCATCCGGCGGAGTTGGTGGATCGGTTGATCGAAGCGGAGTTTGGCGGTGATTTGTATCTGGCGGCACCCGGCGTGCCGATTTTCGCGGGGTGTCCGGCGGGGTTTGTGCGACTTGCGAAGGGCGGGGCGCCGAATAGCGATGTGGTTGCGGCGATTGTGGAATTTCTGGGCAAGGGGCAAGTGAAGTACAAGGGTGCGCCGCGATTTCGGCAGGCGTATCGGCAGTTTGATTTTTCGAAGGGTGGGCCGGTGCGGGATGTAGTGGTGGTGAACGACGATGCGTTGGCGGCGGGGCAGCCTTTGCTGGTGCCGGCGATTTTGCGTGGTGTGTTGCAGCCTGTGCCGCTGCCGATTCCTGGGGCGCGGCATCAGGAGGAGTTGCCGGTTGAGTTTGAGTGAATTGAAAGTGCGGGCGTGAGTGCGACGCAAATGAATTGAAAAACCGCGAGCGTGTGCTCGCGGTTTTGTATGGATGCTCGTGTAGAACGAAGATTACTTGCGACGGCGACGCAGCGCGACCAAGCCTGCCGCCGCGAGGACGCCAGCGGCGCCGGGCGTGGGAACCGCGAGGGCGTTGCCGAAGACCCAGTTGCCGATACCCGTGCCTGCGGCGAGGCCACCGACGTTGTCAAACTGCCAGTGAATGCCGCCGTAGATGCGGCTCATGCCGGCTTCGTTCATGGCGTCGGTGAAAGAGCTGTAGTCGCGAGTGCGGCCATCGCCAGTGACCGTGAAGTTGAAGCTGTCGCTGCCGACGAAGTTACGGAGAATGGCGGCGGCTGCGCTGCTGAAGGTGCTATGGCCACTGGTGTAGCTTGGGTGGTTGGGTGTGGCGAAAAGCGGGACCCATGTTGCATCGCCTGCGGTGTTGGCGTTGCCGTCGGTGTCGCCCAGTTGGATACCGGTTTCGGGCCGCCAGAAAAGTTGCGTGTACTTGGTTTCCCACGCGGTGACGCCGGCGTCAGCGACGGCGAGACCCAGAAGAGCGAAGAGGCGAGAGCTTTGTTCGATGCTGAGGTTTTGTCCGGTCGCGACTTGCTGCGCGACTTTGTTCCATTGGCCCGGGGGAGTAACGGTGTTGCCACCAGCGCGCCAGAGGAAAGCGGTATCGGTTTGATATTGCGTGCGAGTGGCGCTGTTGAGGCTGCCGAGTTCTTTCACTTCGTTGTAGGCGGCGGTGTATTGATCGCTGGTGAGCGAAGGCACGGCGGGCGCGGCGAACTGCGATGAACTGTTCACAACGAAAGGACGAACCGAGCCCCAGTGAGGAAGGATTGCCGAAGCGCTTGCGGGAACTGTGCGCCACGCGCCGGGTTGCGTGCCGTTGGTGAAGGTAACGGAGTTGGTGCTGTTGTCGGTGCTGCGATTGTTCAGCATCGCAAGAGCGGATTGAGAACCGAGCGTGACGCCGTCGGTTTTCGTGATACCGTTGGGAATGGCGTTGAGTTGTGCGTTAAGGCGCGAGTTGATTTGCGTGACGCGAGTGGGGAAGAGATTGAGCATCACGTCAGCGGCGGCCTGTGCGGCGGCGGCTTCTTTGTTTGTCGCGGTGGGGCAGTTAAAGTACTGCTGATGGCTGCGGAAGTTGCGATCGATGCTGTTCACAGCTTCGAACTGAGCCGTGTGAACCATGGCCATGGCGCGAGCCGCTCGGGGCGGGGCCATGTTGGTGGCTTCGATGGCGCTGAGTAGTTCTTGGTTCCAGTCGACGATGACGTCGGCGTGGGCGGCAGTGGCGAATGCACTAGCGGCGAGAACGAGGCCAGTGGTAATTGAGCGAGTCTTCATGTGTGCAGCCATTCTTTTTCCGACAGATTCCGACGCGTGCGTAGCAAGGCTGCGTGACGGCCATGCGAACGCGAGGTATGGGGAACAGACCACGGATTCGCAAAGTCGCCAATGAACTTGGGGATTGCGTGGGTGTGCGGCTCCCTACAGCACGCGTAGACGTGCCAACTTGACTGGATTGTGGGTGGTTATCTGCCTGTAACGATGTACAAACGGCATTGCCGCTACGATTGACGCTCCTTCGTATGGATATACAAACCTTTGAAGTTCTGGTAATTGGCGGCGGGCACGCAGGCGTTGAAGCAGCGTGGGCGGCGGCGAATTTGTTACATGGAAACGCGACGGTGGGGCTGGTCACGATTGATCCGTCGAAAATCGGCGTGATGAGTTGTAACCCGGCGATCGGCGGATTGGCGAAGGGGCAGTTGGTTCGTGAGATTGATGCGCTGGGCGGCATGATGGGGTTAGCCACTGATGCGGCGGGCATTCAGTTCAAGATGCTCAACACCAGCAAGGGTGCGGCAGTGCATGGACCGCGTGCGCAGTGCGACAAGTATGCGTATGCGGATGCGGTGCAGTTGCTGATTGGCTCGCGCGAGGAAATTCGTGTTGTGGCGGGCACGGTGGATGCTTTGATAGTCGAAAACGGGCGATGCAGTGGCGCGATTGTGACCAGCGGCGGTTCGCAAGTGAAGCTACTCGCCCGAGCGGTTGTGCTGACGACTGGTACCTTCATGCGCGGGCTGATGCACACAGGTGAGAGCAAAACTGCGGGCGGGCGACACGGCGAAGCGGCGGCACACCGGATCAGCGATTCACTGCGAGAGCTTGGATTTGAACTGGGGCGACTGAAGACTGGCACGCCGCCGCGGTTGAAACGCGACAGCATCGCGTGGCAGGAACTGGGCGAGCAGTTGCCAGATCAGGAACCGTCGCCGTTTAGTGAGTTGACGAATGCGGCTGTTGCGAGGCCGGAGCTTGGGGCTTCGGAGGCTTGCACGGCGTGGTGGCGGCGTGAGTTTGAGACGAGCGGCGAAGCCGTTGCGCACGAGTTGTTGCATGCTTGGCGCGATGATGGATTTGTACAGCGTGTATTTCCACTGCTGCCTCAGGTTTCGTGTCGTACGACGCAGACATCGGGTGCTTCGCACGCGGTGATTCGCGAGAATGTGCATCGTGCGCCTATGTACAACGGGCAGATTGAGAGTGCGGGTCCGCGGTATTGCCCGAGCATCGAAGATAAGGTGATGCGGTTTGCGGATCGTGAAAGTCACGGCGTGTTTTTGGAGCCTGAAAGCCTGCGCAGTGATTGGGTGTATTGCAACGGAATTAGCAGCAGTTTGCCGGCGGATGTGCAAGACAAGATCGTGCGCGGCATGCCGGGTTGTGAGGTCGCGGAGATTTATCGTTATGGATATGCGGTTGAGTACGACATGGTGCGGCCGCATCAGATACATGTGACGGGACAGTCGAAGCTGGTGGCTGGATTGTTTTTGGCGGGGCAGATCAACGGCACGAGCGGATATGAGGAAGCGGCGGCGCAGGGGCTGGTGGCGGGGGCGAATGCGGCGAAGTATGCGCGTGGCGAGTGTGAGTTCGTGTTGGGGCGCGAGCAAGCTTACATCGGTGTGTTGATGGATGATCTGGTGACGAAGACGCCCGTCGAGCCGTATCGGATGTTTACGAGTCGCGCGGAGCATCGGTTGTTGTTACGTGCGGACAATGCGCCGGAGCGATTGACGCATCTGGCGATGGATGCGGGATTGATCGCACAGACACGGCTTGGCACGCGGCGGCGCGAGCTGCATGCGAAGCGCACGGAGCAAGTGCACGCATTGCACGCGATGGTGGATGCAACGGCGGTGAACGGTCAGCCGCTGGAGAAGTTGCTGCGCGGGCAGGCGTTTGAGATCGAGCAGTTCAAGGCTGCGCTGCCGGCAGCGCAGTTTGATGAATCAGTGTGGCGCACGGTGCATGCTGAGCGGCGGTACGCGGCGTATATCGTTCGGCAGCGGGCGGAAGTGAAGCGGCAAGCGGAGATGGAGCACAAGCGGCTGCCGCAGAGCGTGGACTATTTGGCGATTCAGCACTTGCGGCCTGAAGCGAGGCAAGCGCTGCATCGCTTTGCGCCGACGACCTTTGGGCAGGCTGCGCGGCTTGAAGGTATTACACCGGCCGATATTACGTTGCTCAGCGTGTTGATGTCGAAGCGGTGAATGACGCCGCGGTTGACGCGAGCACGCCTTTGCGATGCACAGATGTGATGCGAACCACTGGCATGCCCGCGAGTGTGCCGGGTATGCCTGTCATTTCCACGGGCTCGCCTATGAAGTCGCTTGTGGTGGTTGGCAGCGGCTGGGGGAGGATGATGTATGCGATGTCGCCGGAGACAAAGAGCGCGGGGATGCCGTTACCGACGCAGAGCGTGGCGCAGGCTTTGTGGGTTTTGCCGTCGCCGGGCTTCATCGCGCCGAGGTAGCATTTTGCATCGACGATTTCGCCGGCGAGGGTGAGTGTGGTCGTGTCGAAGATCGGTTGCAGACGTGGGGCTGGTTGCGGCGTGTTTGTGTTGGTGGAGATGATTTCGAGAGCTTCGATTTCGCCGCGAGAAAGCGACGTGCCGGTGAGCGTGACGCGCTGGCCGGCGAGCGAAGTCGCGCGAGATTGAGCACCGTGCTTGCCTTCTTCGACGAGCAGTGTGATGCGCGGCGTTGGGGAATCTTCGATGAGTAGCGGGATGGGGTCGGCGTAAATCGTGCCGGTACGCTGCGTGGGAGTGGTGGTCCACGTGCCGGTGCCGGGACTGCGCTGCGAGACGGCGAGGCCAGCGGCGATGAAGAGGAGCGTTGCTGCGAGGCCTGGGATGAGAACGACGAGCGTGCGGCGCGTAGACTGTGGGACGGGGCGATAGCCGACGTAGAGATCGGGCGGTGCATGTTGCGTTTTTTGATCGGTTGTCATGCCGGTCGCTCCGGGGTAGTCGTTTGCGGCGTAGTGCGCACTTGCACGGTGGTGCCTTGGATGCGCACTTCGTACCTGGCGAGTTGCTCGGTGAAGGGCGGCGGGCTTGCGCCAGTTTCGGGAAGATACTGATAGCCGTGCCACGGGCAGGTGATGCAGCCGTCGATGATTGCGCCTTCGCCGATGGGGCCGCCTTGGTGCGAGCACACGTTGGAGATGGCGTGGAACTCGCCTTTATGCTGGAAAACGGCGATGCTTTCGCGATTGCGCGGGCAAACGATCTTCGCGCGGCCTTCGATGAAGTCAGTTGTGTTGGCGACTGACATCCAAGTCGCGGCTTCACGCTCGGCGGCGAGATCAGTTCGGCGCTGCTTGATGGCGGCGGCTGCGTGGAGCATGCTGAGTGTGGCGGCGCCGACGAGAAGCGAGATGGCACCGAGAGTGGTGCGTTCGCTTTGCATTGCACCCAAAAGCACGTGTGCGGTGATAAGCGCGTACGCGATGTAGATGAGCATGTGGAGCGATTTCCACGTTCGAGGCGAGAGCCACTTGAGCCAGAAGTCGTGGCTGGTTGCGGCGAGTGTGGCGAGGATGAGCAGCGCGAGCATGCCCAGCCACTCGAAGGGAAAGCCGCTGATGCTGCGGATATCGCCAGCGGCGAGGATGGCGCGGAGCGGGAAGACGCCTGCGAATGCGCCGTAGAAGAGCGTGGCAAGTGTGGCGTGGAAGGCGCAGACGAGGAAGGTTGCAACGCCGAGGTGTCGGCGGTTGTAGAGCAGTGGGGCGGTGATGGGCCAGAGGCGTGCGAGCGGTCCGATGGCGAGGGTGATGTGCAGCAATGTGAAGCCGCAGACGGCGGTGGCGCGAAGCAGCAGGATTTCGTCGGAGATTGCTTGCGGCGAACGATGTGAGAGTTTGGAGAAAACGAAGAAGGCCGCGATGAAGGCAAAGATGCTCGCGACGAGGATGATGTCGTACGTGCGTTTGTGCGGATTCCACTGCACAAGGCTGTAGGATGCGCTCATGGTGTGCCTCCACTGCCAAGCATGAGCCACGCGGCAGCAGCAAGGGCGCAGATCACGAACAACGCTGGTGCGAAGACGCGGTGGATGGAGCGTTGACGCTGAGTCATTACTTGTGCTCCGTTGGTGTCAAAGCACGCAGCGCGAGCAGAGGCCAGAGCAGTGCAGCGGCGGGCAGCCACATGGTGCGTACGAGCAGCGGGGCGATGCGCGAGGCGTGATCGCCGCGCGGTGCGATGGCGAAAATGAAAATCGGCGCGAAGACCGCGCCGATGCAGAGGTAGATCAGGATTGCGGTAAGGAGCATGCACAGCCCTTGAGCAAGTAGGTTGTGGGTGACTTTATGGATGCTCGAACCTGGTCGCGACGTAGGGCGAGCACGCCTGCCGATGCGACAAAGACGATGACAGCGAGGGCAAAGAGGAAGCCGCCGTCATTCTGAACCACGATACCCAGCGGGCCTAGGTGGCTGGCGATTGCGCCGAGCATGATGCCAATTGCCATGGCTGCACCGATGATGCTGGAGCGAGGGATGAGCAGCAAGATTGCTGCGATCAGTTCGCTCGTGCCAGCGAAGTAGCGGCCCCATGGTTCCACGCCCAGCTTTGAGAAGATGTAGATGGACTCAGGTGCACCAGTGAACTTGAAGAAGAGGGTTTGAAGCAGAATCAGAGCGGCGATGACTTGAAAAACCCATGCACCAATGTTTCGGATGCGGCTGGGTGCGGGGATCGCGATTGGTTGAAGTGCGGCTTGCATGAGCGGTTTCCTTTCCATGCTTCGACTGGCAGGGTCGTGTAGTTGGTTGCTTGTGAGCAGGTGTTGGTTACGTGGTGGGGTTACTTGGTGGGCGCGAGCGACTTGAGGGCGGCGAGGATGTCCGCCAGCTCGGCTCGCTTGGTGTAGTCTTCGCTTACGAAGGCGTAGCGAATCGTGCCGTCTTGTGCGATGACATATGTGGCTGCGAGCGGGAGTTCTTCGGACGTATCGCCGTTGAACTTTTCAAGATCGAGCTTGCCTTTGAACGCCGCAGGAAGCTCAGCGGGCAGCTTGTATGCGATGCCGAATTGCTTGGCAACGGCGTTGCCTTTGTCGCTGAGTACGGCGAATGTCAGTTCGTCCTTTTGCTGCGTGGAGAGCGAGTTGTCGGGAGTTTGCGGCGAGAGCGCGACGAGCTGAGCCTTGTACGTTGTCATTTCGGGCAACATCTTCTGGTACTCGCGAAGTTGGATGTTGCAGTACGGGCACCAGCCGCCACGATACCAGGTTGCGACGACCGGGCCCTTTGCGAGCATGCTGCTGAGTGAAACACTTGCGCCGTTAGCATCGGGAAGTGTGAACTCTGGGGCCTTGGCGCCGACTTTGAGGGCGGTGTCGAGCACGCCGCTGCTGCCGACGTCGCGGATGCCTTTGTCGTACAGAGCGATGGTTGTCGCGGGCGCACGTTGCTTGAACGTGGAACTCATTTCGTCCAGTTGTGATCTGAGCGTTGTGGCAGCAGCCATCGGAGTGCTTTCTGTCATCGGCTTCGCTTCGGCCAGGGGCTTGTAGGGTTCTTCGCCTGTCAGCTTCTTCCATTGTGCGTCGGCCTTGGCGACTTCGGCGGCGTGATCTTCCTTCTGCCACTTGGTTTGGGTGTCGCCCCAAAAGCCGTTGTAGAAGAGATAGACTCGGCCGTCTTTGAAGATGTACTTCTTGGGATCGATCTCGACCTTCTCGCCGTCCTTCATGGCCCACGCGCACCAGCCGCCGTATGCGGGCTCGTACTTGGCGGGGTCAGCGAGGAACGTGTCGCGATTTGCGGTGGTGGCGAAGTGATACACGGCGCCTTTGTATTCACTCGTGATGTTGTCTTTGCCTTGCAAAGGTGCGTTCGAGAAGAACGACACGGGGTCGTAGCCCTTGATTGCGAGTTTGGACTTTGCTTCAAGGTTCCACGCGGCGACTGCGCGAACGGGAGCGGCATTCTGCGCGAACGCGATAGGTGAAAGTGCAAGGGCTGCGAGGAGCGTGATGATCGAGCGGTTGGTGAGAGTCATGCGGTTCATATTCAGGTCCTTTCGTTGCTGAAAGTCTGTTGCCGCAGGGGCTGCGTTGGTTTCACTAGGATGAATTCCGCTGCAGATAGATATATGACAAAAAGCAACAACGCCCGAAAGCGGCTGCCTCCGGGCGTGTGGTTTGCAATGACGTATTGTGGAATCAATCGCCCTTGCTGCGAATGCGATGCATGCTGAACCTTTCGGTTGGCTTACCGTCATCGAATACGATTTCGACGTTGAGTGTGTCAGGCCCGTTGGCGGCATAGGTCACGCTGGTGACGCCGCGAGTGTTGCTGACAGCATCAAAGGTGGCGCGGTTGCCGTTGGTTTCGCGCAGTTTGAAGACGTTGGCTTCGGTTTCGCCCGTGCGAGGATCGAGCGGATTGTGGAAGTGGCGAAGACGCAGGAAGACGCCGTCATCGGCGACGTTGATGTGCGTGACCTCGACAAAGCGACCGATGCCATCGCCACCGATGCGACGGAAGGTGCCCGCCATACTTTTGCCACGCGGGAGCATCCAGTGCTCTTCATTGAAAGGCGTTTTGGGCTTGTCGGTTGCGTCGATCCATGCACCTGCGATGAAAGTGAGCGGCGCGAGCTGCGGATCAGCGGCGGGGAGGTTCGCGGTGTGCGGGTTTGCACGCGGTGCTGAAGTGCAGCCCACGAGCGAGAGAAGTGAAGTTACGGCGAGTGCGATAATGACCGGCTTATGCATGTGGAATGATAGTTGCGAGGTGGATGCGATGCATGCGCTCGAGCGAGTGTGCCGAGAAACATCGCGGGTCGCAAGTGTTGCGGTTGCGACTTCGATACGATGTCACAATGCACCAGTCCGGCCCCATCGTGCTGTTTGACGGCGTTTGCAACTTGTGCAACGCGAGCGTGCAATGGATCATCACGCATGATCGCGACAATGTGTTTCGCTTCGCGTCGTTGCAGTCAGAATTTGCGAAGCAAGAACTTGCACGGCGAGGCGTGAGTGTTTCACTCAGCAGCGTGATCGTGCTTGATGGCGAGCGGCTACTCTCGCACTCGGATGCGGCAATTGCGGTTGCGGGAGCACTAGGACTACCTTGGTCGCTGGCTCGGGGAGCCAAGATTGTGCCGCGATTTATTCGTGATGGTGTTTATAACTGGATAGCAAAAAATCGCTACCGCTGTTTCGGCACGCGTGATGCATGCATGATGCCGACACCAGAACTGCGTGAGCGATTCCTGGATAGTGATCAAGCTCCGAAAAGAGAATAAAAAACGGCGACAATACTGTCGCCGTTGTTGCCTGCAAGGGTGTCAACACACCAGATCGATGTGCAAACTTAGTCTTCGCGAGGTGCACTGGGAGCGGGCGCATCAAAGTCTCGGCGTGGGCCGCGGTCGCCACCGCGATCACCCCCGCCGCGTGGTCCGCGATCATCACGACGTGGGCCGCGGTCACCACCGCGTCCGCCGCGATCGCCACCGCGACCACCACGGTCGCCGCCGCGTCCGCCGCGATCACCACCACCGCCGCTGCTGCGACCGGATTCCTGCGGCACGTAGACCTCGCCGCGTTCTTCCATGATCACAGCCTTGCGGCTGAGCTTGATGCGGCCTTGGTCGTCAACGAGGATGACCTTGACCTTCACGGTGTCGCCCAGTTTGACGACATCAGTGACGCTTTGCACGAAGCCTTCGGCCAGTTCGCTGATGTGGCACATGCCGTCGGTGCCTGGGGCGAGTTCGATGAAGGCACCGAAGTCCTTCATGCTCACAACCTTGCCTTCGTACACGGTGCCGACCTTGATTTCTTCGCAGAGAGCTTCGATCTCGGTGCGTGCGCCGGCGAGGTTGTCAGCGTTTGCGCTGGCAATCTGCACCGTACCGTCATCTTCGACGTCGATGGAGACTTGCCACTTCTCTTGCAGGCCGCGGATCATCTTGCCGCCCGGGCCGATGAGCTTGCCGATCTTTTCGGGATCGATCTTCATGGTGAACATGCGCGGGGCGTACTGGCTGATGTCAGCACGCGGAGCGGGGATGATGCCTTCCATGATGTCGATGATTTCGAGACGGCCGATGCGGGCTTGTTCGAAGATGCGTTTGATTTGCTCGAGGCTGAGGCCGCGAGTCTTGAGGTCAAGCTGAATGCCCGTGATGCCTTCACGCGTGCCAGCGACTTTGAAGTCCATGTCGCCATAGAAATCTTCTTCGCCGATGATGTCGGTGACGAAAACTTCGTTCTTGTCGTTCTCGTCCGCGAATCGGCCAACGCTGATGCCTGCGCAGGTGGCGCGAATAGGGACGCCGGCGTCCATGAGAGCCAGACAGCCGCCGCAAACGCTCGCCATGGAGGATGAGCCGTTGCTTTCGGTCACGTCGCTGACGACGCGAATGGTGTAGGGGAAGATTTCGGGGCTGGGGAGAATTGCGAGCAAGCTGCGCTCGGCGAGTGCGCCGTGGCCGATTTCGCGCCGGCCAGGACCGGTGATGCGCTTGACTTCACCCGTCGAGAACGGCGGGAAGTTGTAGTGCAGCGTGAACTTCTTGCTGTATTCGGGGAGCAAGCCGTCGATGATTTGCTCGTCTTTGCCGGTGCCCAGCGTGACAGAGCAGATCGTCTGCGTTTCGCCACGCGTGAAGAGTGCGCTGCCGTGCGTGCGGGCAAGCATGTTGACGGTGCCGGTGATGGGACGAATGTCCTTGGGCGTGCGGCCGTCGGCGCGAATGCCCTTCTCGGCGATGAGCTTGCGCGTGAGCTTCTCATCAAGGCGGCTCATGGCCATCTTCGCCATGGTGCGGTTCTTCTTGCTGTCTTCAGCAACAGCAACCGTGCCATCGAGCTTGACGGAGAAGTGTTCATCGAGCGTCTTCTTGAACAGATCGCTGATGGCGTCGTTGCGTTCTTTTTTGCCCTTGATCTGGCGAAGTTCAAGCAGCTTGCTCTCGATGAGCTTGCGAACCTTCTCGGTGATTTCGGGCGTGGGCAGGTGAAGCTGGCCTTCAACTTTCTTCTTGCCGGCGAGTTTGGTGAATTCTTCGATCATCGCCAGCAAGGGCTTGATGCCTTGCTCGAAGCCGAAGGTCAGGCCGCCGTGGACGCCTTCTTCGCCGACTTCAGCGGCGCCGACTTCGATCATGTTCAAGCCGTCTTTGTGGCCAGCGAGGACGATGTCAACGTCACTGAAATCCATTTGCGTGACGGTGGGGTTGAGGACATATTGCGGGCCATCGTCGGTGTGGATGCGGCCGATGCGGACGGTGGCGGTCGGGCCTTCGTAGGGCACATCGCTGATGGCGAGTGCGGCGTTGGCTGCGGTGCCTGAGAGCACGTCGCTGTCATTCTCGCCATCGTGGCTGAGCACGGAGACTTGGATTTGGACTTCATCGAGGAAGCCATCGGGGAAGAGCGGGCGGATCGGGCGGTCGATCATGCGCATCGTCAGCACTTCGCGCTCGTTGGGGGCGCCTTCGCGCTTGCGGAAGCCGCCCGGGAACTTGCCGGCGGCGCTGGCCTTCTCGCGATAGTCAACGGTCAAGGGGAAGAAGTCGATGCCTTCGCGCGGGTTGCTGCGAACGACGGTTGCGAGGACCGTGGTGCCGCCGTAGGTCGCCATGACGGCTGCGCCGGCTTGCTTGGCGATGACGCCGGTTTCGAGGATGAGGGTGCGGCCGCCGATCTCGCGTTCGAGGCGGATAAGGCCGGTGTTCCAGGGGTACGTGGTTGCCATGATGAGACTCCTACTGCCCGTGTGAGGGCGGGGGAAGCATCAGGCATCGGGGAAAGAAGGCACTGGGGATTGGGCACGAGGCAATAGTGCAAAATGCACATAACCGGTGCGCGAATCACGGCAGAAGCCTTGGCTCAGACAGCGGGCGAGAGGCGTGGTGGGGATGTACCCGATCACGCCAAAGGCCCGATGCCTGAAGCCAAACAGAAAAGGCCAAAACGACTTGACCGAAAAACCAATGAACTGAAAAACAAACCGGCCTCGATCCGGTTGGATCGAGGCCAGGGGTGAGACGACTTACTTACGCAGACCCAGGCGAGCGATGAGCTTCTGGTAGTCGGCGGGGTTGGTACGCGCCAGGTAGCGGAGCAGGCGGTTGCGCTTGCCGACCATGAGCAGCAGGCCGCGCCGGCTGTGGTGGTCCTTCGCGTGGCCACGCTGGGTTTCGCTGCCCTTGAGGTGATTGTTGAGTGCTTCGATTTTCGCAGTCAACATGGCAATCTGGACCTCGGGCGAGCCGGTGTCGGTGCCGTGACGGCGGTTCTTGCTGACGACTTGGAGACGTTCTTCTGCGAGCAGTGCCATGCTTAGCGATTCCTTCTTACGGGAGGAGATAGTAGACGGGGAGTTGGGCGGTGGCAAGCGCGAGATGCAAGTGGTATCAAATGCCGAACAGAGGCGGCGAATTGTCGTTACGGACGAGAGTGGCGGGTATCGTTGGGTGTGACAAAGCCCAAGTCTAAATCCCCCGAATCCCTGACCTTCGAACAAGCCCTCGAAGCCCTTGAAGAAATTTCCCGTCGGATCGAAGCGGGGGAGATTGGGCTCGAAGATTCCATCGCCGAGTATGAGCAGGGCGTTGCGCTCATCAAGCGATGCCGGGAGGTTTTGGCCAAGGCCCAGCAGCGCGTTGATGAGTTGCAACGCAGCGATGAGGCTTGAGTGCTTCTGCGTACTTGCACTGACTCACTTGAACCGTCTCATGTCGAGCCGGCCACACCGCTCGTGGGCAAGCGGAGCTTTGGTGTCCCTCGCTCAATCGCCGCACGCTTGCCTTCGTACTGCGCGGGAAGTTTGAGAGCAGTGCCCAACGTCGCGAGCGTTTCGTCCACCGTGAAGCCCGGTTCATCGGTTGCAAACTCAAACAGCACATGGCCTGGCTCGCGGAAGTAAATCGACCGGAAATAGTTGCGATCTAAAATGGGCGTCACGTGCAGGTCGTTGTCGGCAATGGCCGTCTGCCATTGCTGCTGAGCGGCGAGGTTGGGCGTGCGAAATGCGACGTGATGCACGATGCCCGCGCCGAGTTTGGTGGTTGGTGCATTCTCGGCTGTGATGATGTCGACGACGCGGGCAAACGCAGCGTTGTCACCAGACGCGATAAACCGCTGTCGGCCGTTCTCCGTCCCTGCGCTCGTAAAGCCCATGGCTTGCTGCAAAAGACTTGCGGTATCGGCCGCGTCTTCAAGCGACAACGTGACGCTGTGAAAGCCGCGAAGGGCGTGCGATGCGGGGATGTCGCTGGTTGCAAACGGGTCAGCGGCGGGGCCATCGTGGAAAACGATTTCGAGTCGCATGCCGTCGTGATCTTCGAAGGCAAGGACGGGATCGCCCAAACGCGTTGCAGCGGTGAAGGGAATTTTGTTTGCGTTCAAGCGATCGGTCCACCACGCGCGAGCGGCAGTGGGGGCGTTGAATGCAGTGGCGACAACGCTGCCAGTGCCTTGCACACCGCGCTTGACGTGGGGCCATGGGAAGAACGTGAGCACGGTGCCCGGTGCGCCGGTTTCGTTACCAAAGTAGAAGTGATACGTGCCGGGATCGTCGAAGTTGACGGTGAGCTTGACGAATCGCAGGCCGAGGACTTGCGTGTAGAAGTCCATGTTGCGCTGCGGATCACTCGCGACGGCGGTGACGTGGTGGATGCCGACGATGGGGGCGAGTACTGCGGGTTTGGCAAAGGTGCGAGGCATGGTTGTCTCCTGATTTGCTTGTTTAGACAAGTATCAGATGCCGAGCATTGCGTTTGGTCGCAGCATGATTACTTGCTGGCGGCGAGAGCCTCAACGGTCGGTGGCCGGGGCGGAGCCGGTTATTTATCAGGCAACGCCGTTGCAAACTTGCAACGCCGCACGCCGATGTAGACCAGAGACTCGAAGATGAAGAGCCCAAGGACAAGGCCGCCAACGACGAGGCCGCCTTGGATGACCACGCGCCAAGAGATCGGGTCGGGATAGATTGGCGCGATGCTGAATGTGCCGTTGGGCGCGACGTTAAAGAGCACCAGCACGCTGTAGAGCAGAGCCATCGCCAGCATCGGCAGCGTGGCGAAGAGGATCCAGCCGTAGCTGGCGTGACTGACGATCTGCCACGCAGCTTGCGGCGTGAGTCGCCAGCCGCGTTGGCGCGAGATGAAGCGAATGCCGAAGACTTCGAGCGCGGTAAGACTGAAGAGCAGCCCGGCGCCGATGCAAGCAAGCGCGATCCAGACAACGCCGGTGATGGCAAGCTGCGCGATCACGTCGCGTGCGTGCCCGCCGCGAGATGGATCGCCCACGAGTGCGCCGACCAAGGGATCAATCAAGATTGCTCCGGCGATGAGCAGATTGATCGCAAGCAGCCATCGGCTGGACTTGTTTTCGATGCGAAGCTGATCGAACGTTCGCTTGGGGTGTCGCATCGACCATGCTGTGCGCAGCCATGCGGTGATGCCGTAGCGCTTTTGAAAATTGGCATGGTGATAGAACTTTTGCCAATCGGTGCCGGTGCGATGCGTCGGGAGCGAAGTCGCGATGGGCCGGCCGCATTCGGGGCAATTGCCTGGTGGAGCGAGGTTTTGGGCGGCGTTGCCGTCCGCGAACTCGCCCGGGCTTTCGATGAGGCCTTCGAGCAAGTAGCCGCACGATTCGCAGAGGAGCGTGTGCGGAGAGTTGGGCTTCATAGGAAGACTCTACGCGGACGAGAGAGCGGCAGTTCGCGTGAAGGTTGCATGGTGTGAACGAAAACAGCTTGCGCGGTGTGCGCAAGCTGTTGATGTGATGAGTGACAATCCGACTTAGATGAGCAGATCACGTGTCCAATTACGCGTCCAGCATCTCCGCCAGCAGCCGTACGCCCCAACCTGTCGGGCCATCGATGAACATGCCCGCGTTCTTTTCGACCGCGTGGACACCCGCGATGTCGAGGTGGCACCAGGGGATATTCTCTTTGACAAAGTAGCTGAGGAAGGCCGCGCCTTGGATGGGGTGGGCTTTGCGATTGGGGTTGCTGTTGATGATGTCGGCGACGGGGCTCTTCATCATTTCGCGATATTCAGTGTGCATGGGCAAACGCCACACGCGTTCGCCGCTGATGGTCGCGGCGGCTTCGACTTGTGCCCGGAGTTTGTCATCTTCGCAGAACATGCCTGCGTAGGTGCTGCCAAGGGCGACAACCACGCCGCCAGTCAAGGTGGCAAGGTCGATGATGCAGGCGGGATTGTCCTTTTCGCAGGTGTAGCAGAGGGCATCAGCGAGGACCAGCCGGCCTTCGGCGTCGGTGTTAGTGACTTCGACCGTGACGCCGTTGCGATAGGTGAGCACATCGTCGGGGCGGTAGGCTTCGTCGCTCAGGCTGTTCTCTGCCGCGGTCAAGTACGCGATGACGCGCTTGTTTGGCTTGATGACCGTGGCGATCGCGTGCATGGCACCAAGCACCGCGCAGCCACCGTCTTTGTCGCGCTTCATGCCGACCATGCCGTTGTTGATTTTCAGCGAAAGCCCGCCGGTGTCGTAGGTCACGGTCTTGCCGATGAGGACGACGGGCTTGCCCTTGCCGCCACCCTTAGGCGTGTACTCAACGCGGATGAGACAAGGCTTGTTTTCGCTGGCTTTGCCGACGTTGATAAGGCCTTCGCACTTTTCACGCACGAGTGCATCGTCGCGAAAAACGGTGCATTTCATGCCGGTTTTACGCGCGAGCTTGGTGGCTTGGTCGGCCATGAAATCAGGCGTCGCAACATTGGGCGGGCTTTGGCTCAGCGTGCGAGCAAAGTTGGTGCTCTCGGCAAGACCAAGTCCACGATCCACGCCAGTTTCGAATTCGGCGTCGGCAAACTGCATCGCGAGCTTCGTGCGTTTGGGGTCGGTGGTGGCTTTGCCGCGGAAGACATCGCACACCCAGCTAAGCAGCCCCATGCCTTCGCCAAACGCGCTACCGGCGGCGAACGCGTCAACCTTCGTTTGAGCAAGTGGTGCCGCAATATCAACGCGAAGCGTGGAAGCTTTCACAGCGGCCATCTTGCGGCCAATGCCGGCAGCAACCGCGCGGAACGTGCCTGCGTCGAGTTTGGTCTTGTCACCCAGTCCAACGACGAAGACGCGCTCATAGCTCTTGCCTGGAAAGGCTTCAACCACGACTCCTGCTTCGCCCGTGGCTTCGGTACGTTTGCTGGCGGCAAGTGCTGCGCCCGAGGCATCTAGAGATGCAGACTTTCTATCAAGCGGCTCGCCCTTGAAGTGAGCGAGGACGAGGACTTGGGCGGCTCCTTTACGAGCAATAGTGATGTCGTCAAACATGCGTGAAGTTCCTTTCAGGTGAGCGGAGAGGATAGCCGAGGCAGGGCGAAACGTGATGTATGGGACTGGCTTTCGCAGCCTTGGCTTTCGCACGAGCCGCCATCGCTTTCGCACGAGCAGGTCTGTTGGTTACACTCGCACATGACGGATCAAATCGGCGAGCATCAACAGGCGTTTCAGCGGTGCATCAACGCAGCGTGCGGAGCGAGATACGACATTCGTCACACGCTCGTGGCGTGCAAGGCATGCGGCAATCTGCTCGATGTCGATTATGACTGGTCGCGATTTCCGTATCGCAATTGGACCGGCTTTGAGCAGCGCAGCACCACCACTGGTCCTCGTTCGGCGGCGGGCGTGTATCCATCAACGCCTGCGATGCTCGATTTTTCAGGCGTGTGGCGATTCCGCGATTTGATGCCGTTTTACGGCGATGAGCGGCACATCGTGACTATTGGCGAAGGCCGAACGAATTTGCAGCGGGCCGATCAGTTGGCGAATGTGATTGGCATGGACGCGGGCAATTTGTTCTTGCAGTATGAGGGTTTCAATCCGTCGGGGAGTTTCAAAGACAACGGCATGACGGCGGCATTCACGCACGCGAGAATGGTNGCATGACGGCGGCATTCACGCACGCGAGAATGGTGGGAGCCAAGCGAGTGGCGTGCGCGAGTACCGGCAACACGAGTGCGGCGTTGGCGGTGTACGGCACGCTGACGGGCATGCGTTGCTACGTGTTCATCGGCGATGGCAAAATTGCGTACGGCAAACTGAGCCAGGCACTCGAGTATGGCGCGACGACGCTGCAAGTGGCGGGAGACTTTGACGCGTGCCTCGCACGCATTCGTTACATCGCCGAGCAAAGGCCCGAAGTGGGCGTGTACTTGATGAACTCTGTTAATCCGTTTCGGCTCGAAGGACAGAAGAGCATCATGTTCCGCGTGCTTGAGGGATTGAACTGGGAAGTGCCCGATTGGATCGTGGTGCCGGGCGGAAATCTTGGCAATTGCTCTGCCTTTGGCAAGGCATTCATGGAGTTGCACGCGCTGGGGATGATCAAGAAAGTGCCGCGATTGGCGGTGATTCAAGCCGCGGGCTCGCGCACGTTGGATCGGATTTATAACGACCTGGGTGTGCGATGGGAGCCCAAGGGTGCATCTGCTGGCGGTCAAGTGATCGAAGGCCTGAGCACGTTGCGCGGCACGTGGGACATGGCAGAAGTTGACGGCGAGTATGCCCGCATGGACGCTGCTAACGAGCGAGCCCACACAATCGCGACCGCTATCGAGATCAATCGGCCCGTGAACTTGCCCAAGGCTCTGCGAGCGCTGCACGCGATGAACGGCGTGGTGCGCAGTGTGGATGATCACTGTATCGTGGAGCACAAAGCCCTTGTAGGTCGATATGGGTTTGGTTGCGAGCCGGCGAGTGCCGCAAGCGTGGCGGGGGCGCGAGTGCTGCTGCGTGAGGGAGTCATCAAGAAGCATGAACGCGTGGTCTGCATCTTGACCGGTCACGTGCTCAAGGATCCCGATGTGACTGTCGCGTATCACACCGGTATGAGCAAAAAGGAAGGCGGCAAACGGGGCGATGCGTCGCGAGACGTGCATATTCCGCTGGGTTGCAGCGTCAATCGGCCGATTCGCGTGCCTGATGATCTTGATGCAATCTTGAAAGTGATGGAAGCATGAGCGATGAATCGACAGCAGCAACGCATGTACCAATGACCAGCAGCGGCACCCTCGCGCTGGATGTGAACGGTTTGGTCAAGAGCTACGCCACACTCACTGCGGTGCGCGGACTTGGCTTTAGCGTCAAACCGGGACAGGTTTTGGCGATGGTTGGCCCGAATGGCGCGGGTAAGACCACGACCATGCGATGCATCGCGGGCATTTTGCCAGCCACGCGCGGCACTATTGCTGTCGGCGGATTCGATCTTGAAAAACAACCGGTAGAAGCCAAGCGGCGCGTGGCGTACGTGCCCGATGATCCCAAGTTGTTTGACAATTTGACTGTGTGGGAACACTTGGAATTCATCGCCGCGGCGTACGAACTCAAGCAGTGGCAGCCCATCGCGGACTCATGGCTCGAGCGGTTCGAACTCACACCCAAACGCGACACGCCTACCAGCGAACTATCACGCGGCATGCGGCAAAAAATCGCGGTGATCGCGGCGTATGTCCGCGAGCCCGCGTTCATCATGCTTGACGAGCCCATGACCGGCCTAGATCCGCGTGGCATTCGCACGATGAAGGACAGCATCCGCGAAAGATCGCGAGCCGGTGCTGGCGTCATGCTCAGCAGCCACTTGCTGGCACTTGTCGAAGATTTGTGTGACGCCTTGCTCATCATGCACAAAGGACAACTCGTCTTCTTCGGCACTGTGATGGAAGCGCGTGAGCGATTCGGCGTTTCGCAAACCGGCGATTCATCGCTCGAGGACGTCTTCTTCCGAGCAACCGAAGGTGCCGCGAACGCGACAGCCATCGCGTCTGTTGACGTCTTAACGCCAGCGAGCGACGCCACCAACACGACCGGTGGCGGCAACGCATGAACCTGCTCGTCCACAAGTCCATGTGGCTGCTCATATGGCTGCGCTTCAAAGGCTGGCTGAGAGCGCAGTTCTCAGGCAAGAGCGTGATGCGACTTGTCGGTGCCGTCGTTGGTGCTGTGGTCTTTTTGCTCTGGATGCTCAATGCTGTCATGTGGCCCGTACTGACGGGGCGGCGATCCTCAAAGCTCCTGACGACAACGCCAGAAGATGTGATCAACTTCGCTTCGCTGGGCCTGGGTGCCATCACCGCGATGACGTTGATCTTTGGCGGCGGAACGAAATTGATGACGTTTCGGCCCGCAGAACTCGACTTTGTAGTGCCCGGGCCTTATTCGCCGCGGACGCTGATCAACTACAAACTGCTGACCTTGTTTGCGTCCGGACTTTTCTCGGGCATCTTCTATTCCATCTTCTTTGCTCGTCACACGGGGCACTTTGTCAGTGCGTTTGTCGCCGGCGTGCTTGCAACGTTGTTCGCAACACTCGCCGGCATCACGCTCGGACTGGTTGGAGAGATTAGCGGTTCGCGCAAGTTGCTTGTGTTGGGTGTTGCGCGTGGTGCAATCGCGGCGGGTGTCGCTTGGATCGTGTATCGCTTTGTGATTGCTGCTCGCGAGGCTCAGGTTGCTGCGGTTCAAGCAGCCGAAGCGGCGGGCACTGACGGCGCGAAGCGTTTAGAAGCGATGAACGGCGCGATCAGCGTGCGAACTCGCGTGGCCGGAGTGATGGAAGAGACCATCGTGTCGGTGCTCACGCTTCCGTTCCGACCGTTCGGAAATCTGTTCGCTGCGAGCACATTTGCGCAGGCTTGTTTGTGGGCAAGCGTGTGCGTGATCATGGTGGTCGCGTTGTGGTCAGCAATCGTGTTCATGCAGCGAGCCTGGCAAGAAATGGCTGTTCGCGTGAGCGAACAAACCGCCAAAGCCGCCGAAAAGATGGTAAAGGGAACACGCGAACGCGGCACGCTCAGCAAGCGGCTCGCAGCGTTTGCTCCGCAGCTTCAATGGATGGGACCGACTCGTGCAATTGCGAGGCGGCATTTGACGGCCAGTATGCCGATGGTCATTTTCGCGCCGCTGCTGGGTGCAATGGTGCCGCTGGCCCTCAGCTACATGGTGCGAACTTCTGAAGACACGCAGGCTCCGGCAATCATCGGCGCTATCGCGGGGTTCGGCATGCTCCCTGCAGTTATCTTCGTAGCACCGGCACTGTTGCGCATGGACTTTCGCAACGACCTCGATCACATCGAAACGCTCAAGACCTTGCCCTTCTCCGCAACGCGACTGGTCAGCGCGCAGTTGTTCACGCCGTTGCTGGTATCCACGTTGATGGCGTGGGCACTCGCGGGAGCAGCGATGTTCGTCGGTGGCGAGGCGATACTCAAGCACATCGATTTGGGAGTCGTCGTGCTCGTCTTCGCAGCGATGCCCATCATCATCTTGATCGTGCTGTGCATCGACAACGCCCTGTTCTTGCTCGTTCCGGAACGACCGATGCAAGCCAAAGGCGTGAATGTCGCCGTTACCGGAAAACGCGTGTTGACGATGGCGGCTAGGTTGCTCACCTTCGGCATCACGCTCGCGCCAGCTGCGCTGCTTGCGTGGCTCGTGTACTTCTTCAGCGATAGTCTGTTCGCTGCGGGCGTGACGGCATTGGTCATCGCCGGCGGGGCCGCCATCGCCGGTGTGCTGCTGGTTGCTTGGACCTTCCGCCGATTCGACGTTTCACGCGATATGCCTGAATGATCGCGAGATGTCTCGCAGATCAATCTGCGGGCACGCAGCGACCCTTGCTCCAATCACGCAGCCACTGAATCTTCTCAGCCATCGTCACACTCAGCGGCGGGCTGGATTCAAGCACGCGCTCAACCATCGCCGTCGTCAGGCTCGTCTTCGCGAAAGTCGCATCGATGTGCGCACTCACGATTGCTTGCTCAATCTCCGCGCCGCTGAAACCTTTACTGTTGTCTGCAAGCCGAGCGATATCGAACAACTCAGGCTGATAGCCGCGTTTCTTGAGGTGAATGCGGAAGATGACTTCCCGCACGCCCTGCGTTGGAAGATCAACAAAGAAAATCTCGTCAAACCGCCCTTTACGCAGCAACTCCGGCGGCAGCGCCTCGATGTCGTTGGCAGTCGCAACCAGAAACACGTGGCTCTGATGTTCCTGCATCCATGTCAGCAAACTTCCAAACATCCGGCGTGAAGTTCCGCCATCGTTGCTGGTACTGCTCGCACTCGCAAAGCCTTTTTCGATCTCGTCGATCCACAAAACCACCGGTGCCATCGCCTCGGCTTGCTTGAGCGCATCGCGCAGATTGCGTTCGGTCTCACCAACGTACTTGTTGTAAAGTGCACCGGGATCAAGTCGCATCAGTGGACGCTTCCATGCCGTCGCGATGGCCTTCGCGGCAAGACTTTTGCCCGCGCCTTGCACACCCAGCAGGAGCAATCCGCGCGGCGGTTTCTCTGTCTTCGTGCCAAAGAGGGCCTCGCGCTTGCGCAGCCAGTCCTTCATGTTTGCAAGGCCACCGATGTCGTCGAGCGACGCCGGCGATTCGACAAAATCAAGCACGCCCGCATCTTCAAGCAGTTTGCGTTTGGAGCGCTGAATCGTCACGAGATCCTTCTCGTTGAGTTCCCGGTCATCCATGATGCAAGTGGTAATGACCTGCCGAACCTGCCGACGCGTCAACCCACGCAGATTCAGCACGATCTGATCAAACAACTCGCGTGTGATAGTCGCTTGCACAGGCCGCTCTCGCTTGTGCAACTGAATCGTTTCTTTCACCAAATCACCGATCTCTTCATCGCCCGGAGCCGCGATGTCATACCGCACACTGCTCGCTCCAATCACAGGCGGCACGGCATCTTTATGATCGATCATCACGATGCAACTGGTCGCCCGTTCACTGCTCGCGTACGTCTCGTAAAGATCGCGTAGTGCACGCAGCGTGGCAGGCTCGCCCAAGTGATCCGCCATGTCAAGCAAAATCAGCATCGTCGAGTCTTCAAGCCTATTGCGCGCATGCGCGAGCGCGGCGGCTGGATGCATGGTGTCGGCAATTGGTTTGTCGTCTGCCATCGTCGCGGGCGTGATGCCAGTGGTCACCGTCCACGCGAACGGCGTCATGTTCATGCTCAGGCCTGCTTCAACGGCAAGCGAAATGGACTCGCGTTCCTCAGCCGTGACGATGCGAACCAGCCGGTGACGAGCAACAAGAAGTTGACGAAAGCGTTGTGGATTCAAGTGATGGCCCCTTCGAAAAGTTGCTAGTTATTGGGAATCATCGTACCAGCTTGCAAGTGCCATCGCGACAGTCTCTCGGTCGCCAAAGACGCGTTGTTCGCGAGCCACGCGTTGTATCATCCCGCATGACGACCCCCTCGCCCCATGCCCCGCAGAATCTTCACGCCCCCTGGCGGCTTGATTACCTGGAATCGATGGGGCAAGCCGAGAAGAAGGCTGGACCACCGCCTGCGGGCAGCGGATCGTTTTTGCTTGACTACTGGAATGAACCCGCGAAGGACGCTGCCAATCACGTCATCGAACGCAGCACGCATGGGCTGATTCTGCTGAACAAGTATCCGTACGCGAATGGTCATTTGCTTGTGGCGCTAGGTGATGCTCGCCCAACATTGCTTGATTACAACGCTGCTCAGCGAGCCGAATTGTGGAAGCTCGTCGAGCGAGCCACACAATTGCTGCAACACACGCTCGAGCCGCAAGGCATCAATATCGGCATCAATCAAGGCCGAGCCGCCGGTGCGGGCGTGCCGCAACACTTGCATGTCCACCTCGTGCCAAGGTGGGGCGGCGATGTAAACTTCATGACTACCGTCGGGCAAGTTCGCGTACTGCCGGGCAGTAACGAAGCGATGTGGAAGCGGTTTGTGGAAGTCGCAGGGGACACCAAAACTAACGCATAGGCTTATGCGTGCCTCAACTTTCCATCGCGCCCAACGAAAACATCACGTACAAGGTCTTGCATGAGGACGAGCATGTTCTTGTCGTCACCAAGCGCAGTGGTCTTGTGACGCTACCTGGTCTCGGTCACGAAAAGGACAGTCTGCTCAATGGCCTCTTCGCCAAGTGGGGGCCCACGATGCAGAATCTGGGTGCTAAACGCGGCTACGGCTTGCTCCATCGCTTGGATAAGCCAACCAGTGGTTTGATGATCGCCGCGCTCACCAAGTCGGCGTATGACGTCCTGCGTGAAGCGTTTGATTCTCGCACGATGGGCAAGTTTTACTGGGCTGTTGTGCAGGGCGAACCCAAACGCACCGAAGGCGTGGTGTCACTGCCGATTGTCGAGTATCAAGGTCGAACAAAGTTTGATCGCACGCCCGGCCAGAAAATGAAAATGGCTCGCGTCTCAAACAGCGGCGCACCATCGCAAACGGCGTATCGCGTACTCGCAACCGGCAAGGGTGCGAGTCTACTCGAATGCCGAGCAATCACAGGCCGATTGCACCAAGTCCGCGTGCATATGGAAGCGATCGGCTGTCCGATTCTCGGCGATGAGTTTTACGCGAATCACAACATTCAATCAGCTGCACCGCGGCTTGCGCTGCATGCCCATCGCGTGGTCTTTGCTCATCCGGTGACGGGCGAACGCATCGACATCCGTTCTCCCTGGCCGTCTGATTTGCGAGCCACGCTCAAGCGAGTTGGCATTGATCGCCCAGATCTGCCTGCGCGATAAGCTCGCGAGCAAATCACGAGTGGATCATGACTCTCAGCGCGAGTCGCATCACCAGTCAAGCGTCCCCAACCAAGCTTTCGCGAGGTCAGGCACTGCCACGTGCACATCGCCGTCACGCCACGTCAGTTGGCCCGAGTCATTGAGCGTTCCAAGCGAGGAACATTCGATACCCGCCCTGTTGCACGCTGACATGATCTCACTGACGCGTGATGTTTCAACCTCAACTACGTATCTGCTGTGATCTTCGGCGAACGCAAACGCAATCGGTGCAATATCGCCAAGCACTGGCGAAAGATCGGCCCCGATGCGTTGCCTGCTTTCGTTATCACCCGCGATGAGCATCTCAGCGACCGCCGTCAGCATGCCACCTTCACTGCAATCATGCGAGCTGGTGACCAGTTCCTTCGCAATCAGTTCTGCCACCAGTTTCGCCGTCGCCGGACTCTTGACCAGATCAACGCGCGGCATGTCGAACATGCCGAGCTTGTACTGCGCTTGCAGCAAACTACCCCCCAATTTGCCAGTCGTGCCGCCAATGAGCAGCAACGCATTGCCCGGTCGCTTCGCATCCATGCTGATGCACTTGCTGACATTCTGTACAATCGCCATGCCGGTGATGAGCAGCGTGGGTGGAATTTCAATGATTTTCTGCACGCCCGTCGCGGGATCGGTGTAGCGAAGTTGGTTACTCAAACTGTCTTTGCCGCTCACAAACGGCGTGCGATACGCCATCGCGCCGTCATAACACGCGGCAGCCGCGCGAACGAGTGCGCCGAAGTTCTCCGACTTGTCGCAGCTCGCCCAGCAGAAGTTATCCAGAATCGCGATGCGATTCGGATCAGCACCAACGCACACCAGATTCCGCACGCATTCATCGATGCTCGCAAGCGTCATCCAGTACGGATCGCCTCCGAGTGCGACGTCGCCAAACGGATTCTGCAACCCTTGCGAAAGTGCAATGCCACGCGATGAACCATGCACGGGCGTGATCACGCTTGCGTCGCCGGGTCCGCGCGTCTTGGGTCCCACGAGCGGCTTGAGCACGCTCGCACCCTGCACTTCGTGGTCGTATTGGCGAATGATCCAGTGCTTGCTTGCGATAGTGGGGTGGGCAAGCAGCGTGAGCAACGACGCAGCGATCGGATGCGCAACCGGAGCCGCGGCAGCAGAACGCGTCGCTGAACTACCAACATGCCACACAGCCTCGCGCGTAGGGTTCGGCAATCCATCATGAATGAAGTCCATCGCAAGTCGACCAACTTCGTGGCCCTGATACGTCAAAACAAGCTCGGCGTTGGCAGTACCAAACTCACCCAGATCGCAAAGCTCCACGCCCTCTTCATCACAAATCACCCGCAAAGCAGCAACATTCCCCGCAGGCACCGCAAGCACCATCCGCTCCTGTGCTTCGCTGATCCAAATCTCGTCATATCGCAAACCTGCATACTTGAGCGGTGCATTCTCAAGCGTCACGCGTGCGCCCAGCTTGCTGCCCATCTCTCCAACGGCCGACGAAAACCCGCCAGCGCCGCAGTCCGTCATAGCCGTATAGAGGGGCTTGCCGCCACTATCACGAGCACGCATGATCGCATCAAGCACGCGTTTCTCTTCGATCGCGTTGCCGATTTGCACCGCGTGAGAAAACTCAGTCGCGCTCGTGCTCTGCAACTCGCCGCTGCTGAAGGTCGCTCCGTGAATGCCGTCGCGCCCTGTGCGTCCGCCCAACGCGATGATCCTGTCGCCCGCTTGCACCTTGCCATGCACGAGCGCGCGCGGAATAAGCCCGATGCATCCGCAGAACACCAGCGGGTTGCCCACGTATCGATCATCAAAGAAAACGCCGCCCGAAATCGTCGGAATGCCCATCCGATTGCCGTAGTCGCGCACGCCCGCGACAACATCGGCAAGCACGCGGCGCGGATGAAGAACGCCGGGGGGAAGTGCCGAAACGCTCGCTTGATCGGCTGGCGAAGTAGCTTGAGTCGCCTCGCGCCAATGCGTCGGATGAGCCACACAGAACACATCAGTACTCGCGATGGGCTTGGCACCCAGCCCCGTACCGATCACGTCACGAATGCAACCGCCGATGCCCGTCGCCGCCCCGCCGTACGGCTCGATTGCGCTGGGCCGATTATGCGTCTCGACCTTGATGCACACACCCCAGTTGTCGTCAAACGCGATGACGCCCGAGTTGTCCTTGAACACACTCAGAGTCCAATCAATCCCACTCGCGATAAGTTCATGCGTCGCTGCCGCAACCGTCCGCTTCAGCAGATTGTCAATACTCAGCGAGCCATCAGCGTTCTGCACAAACCCCGGACGCTTCGTGGCAAGCAGCGACGGCGTCAGTCCCCCCTCGTTCGCTCGTTCGCCCGTTCGCTCACCCGCCATCTCCCTATACCGCACCGTCGCCTTCAGCGTCTTGTGTACGCAGTGCTCGCTCCAAGTCTGCGCGAGCGTTTCCAATTCAATATCCGTCGCATCGCGCCCCAGCTTCTGGAAATGCCCCCGAATCGCCTGCATTTCCTGCAAATTCAGAAACAGGTGCCCATCCTTGCTGAGCTTCGCAAGTCCCGCGTCATCTAGCCCGCGGATGGGCACTGTGACGAGCTTGAACGCATAATCATGCCCCTTGGGCAACTCGCTGGGCGTCCATGTACCGCCGAGAATCTGGTGAATGGCAGGATTGCCCAACGCACTTCGCGCAAGTGCTTCAGCCTGATCGTTCGATATGCCGCCAATGTCATATCGCACGCCAGTAGTCACGTGCGCCGACACACCTGTCAGGTCCGCAATCGCCTCGCGCACACTCTGGGCCGCTGGGTCCATCACCCCGGGCAATGGATGCACTTCAATGGTCGCGCTCGCCATCGCTGCCAGCGATGTGCCAATGCTCGCAACTTCAACAACCGGATCCGCGAGCAGTTTGTGCATCACGTTTGCAAGCTGATTGTTCGAAAGCGCGGCTTCAATCAGATACACACGCGCACTTCGCACCTGCGAAACCGCGTATCCCAATCGGCGTGCTTTGCTCGCCGCAACATCCGCGCGCGGATCAAGCAATCCGGGCTTGGTGCGCACTTCAACGCGATGAACGGTTGCAGGAGCGATAGACGAAACGGTGGGGGAGGTGGCTGGGCTCACGAGCCATCGTACTCGGACGCCGCGCGGACGTCGCGTCACGCTCGTTAAGGATTGACCGGTTGCAGAAGTGGCTCAACCGATTCGGGCGGCGGTTGATTTCGCAAAAACCACGTCACCGCTTCCGCAAAAATCGCTTTCATGCCGCTGCCGGTTGGTTCGCCCGGCTGCGTGAAGCCATGATCGGCACCAGCAACGCGGCGCACAACCGCCGTCCGTCCCTTGCTCGCAAGAATCGCAAGTCCCGCATCAAAGCTCGCAATCGGAACAGCGGGATCGGCAGTGCCATGAGCCAGAAAGAGCTGCGTGCGTGGATCGGTCGCAAGCAAGCTCTCAACCGGACTTACCGCCATGAAACTCGACCACCGCTTATACGGATGCCCCCATGCGGACTTGTCAATCGCTCCAGGATCACGCTGAATCGCCGCCCACGTGTTGTATATTTGCTGCACACGCTCGTTGCGTGCATCCACGCTCTCGCCGGGCGTTCGCTCGGCCCACGCCAACTGCGTCATGTCAAAAAGTTGCGTGATGCCCGCACCCGCGAGGCACGCCGCATGCGTCACGATATCGGGATTCGCCTGCGCCACATACGCCGCCATGTCCGCGCCCTCGCTATGGCCTAGCACCAACACGCGCGATGGATCAATGCCGGGCAGTGCAAGCGCCTGACGCAGCGCCGCGCTCAACGCCGCCGACCACTCTTGCGGCGTGTGCTGTGATTTGAACGTATCGCTGCACGGATCGCCCGCTCCCGGCGGTTGCGGATTATCCAAGTAGTTCACGCCAGGTTTCTCAACCGCCAACACACGCACTTCGCCACCAAAATCGCGACGAACCAGACTCTGCAGACTGCCAGCAATGTGAGACATTGCGTTGGGTGCATCCGCCGATGCAGGCACAGACTGCCACAGCGAGTTGCATCCCGAGCCCTGAATAACCAGCACTAGCGGCCGCTTGATGACACTGTCTGCCTTGTCAGTTGCGGGCGGGGTCGAAACGTAGTACGTAATGACCCGGCCCAGTTCATCCGGCGTCTCGAATCGATCAAACGAAATGCCCAGGTCCTTACCAGTTGCAACCGGCACAACTGCGAGTGCGCTCGATGCGGGCGCAGACATCTGCCCGTGCGCTGCCGAGTCCGCCGGTTGAGAGCCAACTAATCCACATGCCACCGTCGTACACAGAAGTATGTTGTGCAACATGTGTTCGTCCTCCAAAGTTCTCCGCCAAGATGCGTGCGCACCCAAACTCCGTCAACGCAAGTGGCAAACACCGCGTCGCCGTCGGGCGATGCCACCACGCAAGCGCGAATCACACCCGAGCAAGTTCATACTTGACCTCACCCGCAACCAGCGTCAGCACGCTTCGCCCTTTCATCAAACGCCCCGCATATGGCGTGTTCTTGCTCTTGCTCGCAAGCTTGTTCGCAGCACAAGTCCACTCCATCGACGGATCAAACACGCTGATATCCGCCACACCATTGACGCCAAGCTGCCCGATGCCCATGCTCTCAAGATTGCACAGCTTTGCAGGTTCAATCGTCAGCATCGCGACCAGCCGCAGCCAATCGATTGCCCCGCTGCTCACCAGCGTTTCCACATAAATCGGCAGCGCGGTCTCCAGCCCAACCATCCCAAACGGCGCTTCCTCAAACGGCAGTGCTTTCTCATCCGCACTATGCGGCGCATGGTCAGTCGCAAGAATCGTCACCGTGCCATCAACGACTCCCGCGATGAGTGCCTCAATATCCTTCTTCTCGCGCACCGGCGGGTTCACTTTCCCCAGCGTGTTGTAATTGTCGCAAACGTCATGCGTCAAAACCAAGTGATGCGGACTGACCTCCGCCGTCACCGGCTGCCCGCTCGCACGCGCCCGCCGAACAATCTCCACGCTCTCGCCACTGCTCATGTGCTGCACGTGATACCGGCAATTCACCCCGCGATTCAGCCGCAAATCGCGCTCGATGATGATTTCTTCAGCCGCCCGTGGCCATCCCGCCAGTCCAAGTCGCATCGAGACCGCGCCGCCATGCATCGCGCTGCCGCGAGTCATCGTCGGTTCTTGACAGTGCTGCATAAAACAGCAATTCGTACTCGCAACCGCGCCCAGCACACGCGACATCATCCCCGCCGTCGGAATGCAGTCGCCGTCATCAGTAAACGCCACCGCGCCAGCTTCGCGAAGCAGCGCAATCTCCGTGAGTTCCTCTCCCTTGCGACCGCGCGTCACCGCCGCCGTCGAGAACACCCGGCACATCGCAGTCTGCGCCGCCCGCTGCTGCACCCACGCCAAGTTCTCCGGCGTGTCAAGCGCGGGACTGGTATTAGGCATGCACACAACAGTCGTAAACCCGCCCGCAACCGCCGCCGCAGTGCCAGTTGCAATCGTCTCCTTGTGCTCTTGCCCCGGTTCACGCAAGTGCACATGCGGATCAACCAGCCCAGGCATCACCACGCATCCACCAACATCAACCACCCGCGCCCCACTCGGCGGCGAAAGCCCATTGCCAATCGAAGCTACCACTCCACTGACAACAACCACGTCCGCGATCTCATCGCGACGCGAAGCCGGATCAACAACTCGTCCACCACGCAGAAAAAGTGCTTGCATGCAAGTCGAGGATACCCGCGCATCGGCCGCAAGCATTGACGAAGCAGTCGACGCCGAAAATTCGAACTCCGTTTGCTCTAATCGTCCAGCGCCATCAACAACAACCCCACGGCTACCCAACCCGCAACGACCCGCCTACCATCATCATTGGATTCTTCGGGGTGTAGCGCAGCTTGGTAGCGCGTTTCGTTCGGGACGAAAAGGTCGCAGGTTCAAATCCTGTCACCCCGACTTGTTAGAGAGTAAAGCCCTTCGATGACCACATCGAAGGGTTTTCTCGTTGTGGTCACGAGACTTACGCCATCCAGAAGGCGGTTAAAGCACTTGCTCTTCGAGGTCAGTCCGAGGACTGCGTTGGCCTGGATGTTGTCGGGATTTGAACTTTCTGCCATGAAACGGCCGCCCATCCAACCTGTATTTCACGGTGCAATGTCAGTGAGGCCAAAACACATGCCATGCCTACGGCTAGCGAGCTGAGAAGCCGCCGCGAGGATTCACCGTGCGGTCGAAACGACCTCTCGGCGGCCCATCGTGACCAAATGCCCAAGAGCGCACCCTGCGCAGCCGCACGGGCCGGGCACCGGCGAATAGGCATAGATGCCGCGCGCGGGCTGTTGTTCTGCGATGTTGTCCTGCTGTATCGGCGGGAGCTTAGGGAGTGCGCTTGCGCCGATCTTCGTCGGCGTCGCGTCGGCCTTGTAGATGCTCTTGCCGCCCTTGATGGTCTCGACCACGGTCAGTTCGTCCAGGTCCTCGATATTGACCGCAAACGGGTCGCCCGAGAGCACCACAAAGTCCGCGACCTTGCCGGTTTCGAGCGATCCCTTGCTCTTCTCCTCGAAATGCTGGTACGCGCCCCAGATCGTCAGGCTCTTGAGCGCGTCGTTCACGCCGATGCGTTCGTCGGCACCCAGGATGTCGCCGCTGCGGGTGCGGCGCGTTACGACCGACGAGAGAATGCGAATCGCGCTGGGCTGCGCGACCGGCGAATCGTGGTGCTGCGTGAAGATCATGCCGCGGCGGAGCGCGGACTGGGCGGGACTGATTCTCTCGGCGCGGGCCGGGCCGAGCGTCTCATCGCGGTGCCAGTCGCCCCAGTAGAAGCAGTGCATGCCGAAGAACGACGGCATGATGCCGAGCTCTTTCATCGAGTCGAGTTGATCGAGCCGCGCCGTCTGGGCGTGGATGGCCACGCTGCGCCGGTCGGCGGGGCCGTGCTTGGCCGCAGCCTCGCGAACAGCACCGATGTATTGATCGATCGCAGCGTCGCCGTTGCAATGGGCCAGAATCTGCCACCCCTTCGCGAACGCCTGCTGAACCTTACCGCAGATTGCTGCGTCGGAGAGCGTTTCATAGCCCCTGTAACTCGCCGGCAACCCCGATGGCGGCTTGAAGTACGGCTGGGTCAGGTGCGCCGTCTTACCCTGCGGCGATCCGTCGAGCATGATCTTGACGCCGCCCACGCGGTAGCCGTTCATATAAGTTCGCGAGTACCAGAGCGAGCTCAGTTCCGTTGGTTCGTCGCTCGACATCATGTTGACGTACGAAACCACGTCAATCTTCATCTGTCCGGCCTCGGCCAGTTTCACGAAGCTGCTGTGCATCGGGCCCACCGCCCCGCCCTCCTGCGCAGTCGTATAGCCGTGTCGGATGTACAGTTCTTGACCGGCCAGCGCGAGCTGGGCCAGTTGCTCAGGACCGAGCTTCGGCAGCACCCTTCCGGCTGACAACATGTATGCTGTTTCCTCCAGCACGCCGTTGGGTGTCTTCCCGTCGGCTTCGCGGCGGATGACCCCGCCCTGCGGGTTCACCGACTCGCCGGTGATCCCCGCCAACTCAAGCGATTTGCTGTTCATGCTGGCCAGGTGGCCCGACTGGTGCATCACCATGATCGGAATGTCGGCCGATACCGCGTCGAGCTCCTGCCGCGTCGGGTGACGACGCTCGGCGAGTTGGGAGTCATCGTACCCGAACCCGATGATGATGTTGAACCGCTTGGCGATGTCCGTGCTCGCATAGGCACGCAGCACTTCCTGCAGTTTGGCAATCGAATCAACGCCGCCATCGGGCGGCGGCAGCAGGTTCGCCGACACCGCCTGAAAGCCGGTGCCGAAGCAGTGGCCGTGCCCGTCGATGAACCCGGGCAGCAGGGTCTTGCCCGCCAGGTCGATGGCCTTGGTCCCGGCGGCCTTGTACTTCTCAACCTCGGCCTTGGTGCCGACAGCGATGATCTTGCCGTCTTTGACCGCGACGGCCTCGGCCCGCGGGGCCGCATCGTTCATCGTGATGATCTGGCCGCCGGTGTAGATCGCGTCGGCGGTCGGCGCGGCGGCGGGCTGCATGGCCCAGACACGGTGAACGCCGCCCAGCGAGAAAGCGAGCGCAATGGCAAAGGTCTTGGTGACGAAACTCTTCATCCGGCGGCCCCGGTCGTTGGTGCGGTTAGTGCATCCGCCAATGGATGCGAAGCAACGGGAGGTTACGCCGCTCCCGTCACCTTCGTGATCTCCGGCCACAGCCGCCTTTGCGCCCCGCGTTTTAATCCAGCGGGTCATGTAGAACGCCGTGTTGGTGCTGATCTTTCCCCGTTCTCGATGTCAAAGTCTCTCTGAGTGCTTGCACGGGTGTTTCCTGCTGCTGGGCTGTCCGTAGCGTAGCGGAGGGCGGCCCAGCAGCAGGCGCTGCGATCGCTTCTGGTGCTGGCGCGCGGTAGTTGAGGCTGCTGTGCGGGCGGATCGTGTTGTAGTGTTTGCGTTATTGCTCGATCAGCACCTTCGCGTCCTTCTCTGTGTGGAAGATCTCGCCGTTGAGCAGTTCGTCACGCAGTTTGCCGTTGAATCTCTCCGCGTAGCCATTCTCCCATGGGCTGCCCGGCTCGATGAATGGCGTCTTCGTGCCTATGGTTTCCACGCAAGGTGACGAAAAGGACAGAACCATGAACACCAAACTGCGACAGTTGCTCCCTTTATCTTCTTCCTGCCGAAGGATCGCTGACTTCGGCATCCCGTCTACAAGTCGGTTGGCGTGGCTGATCGTGGTGGGATACCCCGCGATCTTCGGAGGACCTGCTTTGGCGAACCAGCAAACCGCGACGCCGCCCGTCTCGGCTGGAACCACCCAGGCCGCTGCAGCGACGAAGCTGAGCACCGCCGATCTGGAAGAGATGTTCGCACCAATTGCCCTCTACCCCGACACGCTGCTTGCCAACACCTTGGCAGCATGCGTGTACGAGGAGGACCTCAAGGCCGCAACGCAGTTCATGGCTGGCGGCGGCAATGTGGAACAGATGGCCAGTCAGGATTGGGATCAGAGCGTGAAGGTGATCGCAGCGTTCCCAGAAGTGATTAAGCTGCTCGGCGACAACATGCCGTGGGCCGTCGCGATCGGTCAGGCGTACCTTGTGCAAGGGGCGGATGTCATGGCCGCAGTGCAATCGCTTCGTGCGAGAGCATGGGCCAACGGTGCGTTGAAGACCTCGCCGCAGCAGACCGTTGTGACCCAAGGACAGGTCATTGTCATCGAACCCGCCGACCCTCAGATTATCTATGTGCCCACCTATAACCCAAGCGTGGTGTACGTGGATCATTACGACTCGGGCGACGTCGCGGCCGCGGGGCTGATCGGTTTTGGGCTGGGCATCACCGCAGGTTTGATTATCGCCAATAACGTGGACTGCGACTGGTACGGTGGGTGCATTGGATGGGGCCACGGGTGGGGCCACGGGGGCTGGAGCCACAACGATGTTGACATCAACATCAATGGTGATGTCAACATCGGCAACCGAAACACCACCATCAACAACATTGGTAATAACAACAACATTGGCAATCGGCTCGGGCAGGAAGGCTCAAAATGGCAGCCAAATAAGGCGAAGCTGAGTCCGAATGCGGCTTCGGGCGCATCACTGAATAACTACCGGGGAATTGGTTCAGGAAGCACAGTTGGTGCAAACGCGAAGGTGCCCGGCCGAACTGCAGAAGCAAAGCCAATCGCCTCACGCGGGGCAGCTCCGTCGTCCAAGCCGCGGGAGGGAGTCACGGCTCGACCGTCCGCGCCGACCGCACGCCCGTCCGCACCC